>Ga0307988_1000925_pt1 | contig 18198 bp, 10 predicted proteins | sample EllFjometagen183_FD_203166 | JGI IMG/M metagenome (GOLD analysis project Ga0307988, IMG submission 203166) | Marine microbial communities from Ellis Fjord, Antarctic Ocean - #183 | ecosystem: Environmental > Aquatic > Marine > Unclassified | place: Southern Ocean | collected 2014-10-08 | reverse complement strand
GTCTTAGAATAATCTCAAATAACTACATATAAATCTCAACAAAACTGAGATTCACAACTTACGCCCGGGCATTCTGCTTGGGCGTTTTCATATCTACTAAACAAACAGATAGAAAGGAGCCAAATATGAACATTGGCTATGCTCGTGTTTCTACGCAAGACCAAAACCTCGACTTGCAAAATGATGCACTAAAAAGCGCAGGCTGTGAGAAGATCTATACCGACAAAATGAGTGGTGCTAAAACGGATCGACCCGGCTTAGATGAAATACTCAGTATTTTGAGAAAAGGTGATACCCTCGTCGTGTGGAAACTTGACAGACTGGGTAGATCATTAACCCATTTAATCTCAGTAATGAACATACTCGATGAACGAGGAATCTATTTCAAGAGCGCCCAAGAAAGCCTAGATACATCAACTCCAGGTGGGAAACTCATCTTCCATGTATTCGGCGCATTGGCTGAGTTCGAACGTGACATTATCCGAGAAAGGACATTAGCGGGATTAGCTGCAGCTCGAGCACGTGGAAGAGTCGGGGGGAGACCAAGGAAACTGTCAAAGAAACAGGTTGAGATTGCAAAGAATCTTATGAAGGATGTAAGCATTCCCATTGCTGAGATATGTGGGACTCTGGGAGTGTCAAAGGCGACGTTATACCGATATGTAGAAAAATCCCAATAGGGAGTCGAGATATTAAGGCTATAAAGGAGAGCCAAGTTTAGATATGGGAAAAAGAAAAGTGGAGTAGCGAGCTGGCGGTTGTTTCTACTATTTAATCTGACTTGCTATTCCGCTAAGGTAGAAAAAGATTTAGCAGTAACTGTCACTAACTGTATATTGGATGACCTAATCAGGTCTTAATAAATAACCAATTACTATCAGACTAGGGGGGAGAGGTTACGATGGATACAAATTCTAACGATGTTTTGACGATTGAAGAACTCTCTATTTATCTGAAAATATCCAAATCCACTCTTTACAAATTGGTTCGGGAAGGTAAGATCCCCTCCCAGAAGGTTGGCCGACATTGGCGCTTCCGGAAAGAGTCTATCAATCGATGGCTAGATGAAACTCGAGAAGAAAAGTAAAATCAGGATGTTGTTTTAATGTTTATGCCATTTGTTGATCAGATTCTTCAAAAGCTGACACAAATTGATGGTTTATATCATCGACTCATCATGCTTGTTGGTCCCGCAAATTCTGGTAAGACTCAAATACTTTATGAACTCGGAGAACGCACTGCTTCGCAATTAATTAATGTCAATCTAGAAATGACGCGTCAGATGTTGGAATTGACAGAACGTCAACGTGTTTTACGATTACCAAAATTATTAGATGTTATTATTTCCAAAGCCAGCACTCGAACAAATACACTAGAATCTCAAATTGTAGTACTTGATAATATTGAGCTGTTATTTGGTCCAGCATTAAAGCAGGACCCACTGAAACTTCTCCAGAGTATATCAAGATCAAACACCCTTGTTGTGGCCTGGAATGGATCTATTGATAAAAACACGTTATTGTATGCAGTGCCCTCGCATCCTGAATACAGACGCTATCCAATACAAGATTTTCTCGTTGTTGATACGACGAATGCTTCGTGAGCATGATGCATAACTATTTAAGGAGATGCTTAAAATGAAATATGGCGATCTAATCCAGTTTGAATCAATTGAGTCTGTGGTCCAGTTACGTGATGCTGACGAATCATCCAATGCTAAGCATCTTGTAAAAACTTATGTCATCTCTGATGAAATGGCAGAGAAGCTAACAGATCTCGTGATTCCACATCTACAATTTGAGAAACCTTTAGATAATAGAGGATTGCTCGTAGTAGGCAATTACGGTACTGGAAAATCTCACTTAATGTCCGTGATATCGGCAATTGCTGAAGATGCTGATCTTGTGAAGATGATCGGCAATGATCAAGTCATCAAATCCTCATCTCAGATTGCTGGCAAGTTTCAGGTTGTGAGAAGTGAAATAGGTGCAACCACAATGTCTTTAAGGGATATCGTCATAGCGGAGCTCGAAGAATACCTTGAGATTGAAGGAATAGGTTATGATTTCCCAGCCGCAGATCAGGTTTCCAATAATAAACGGTCATTTGAGGAAATGATGTCTAAGTTTCATGAAGTATATCCCGATCAAGGATTACTTCTCGTCGTAGATGAGTTGCTTGATTATCTAAGTTCCAGGAAGGATCAAGAACTAATACTCGATCTGAACTTTCTTCGTGAGATCGGAGAGGTTTGTAAAGATCTCCGTTTTCGCTTTATTGCTGGTGTTCAGGAAGCCATCTTCGATAGTCCGAGATTTGCATTTGTCGCTGATAGTATTCGCCGTGTGAAAGATCGTTTCGAACAAGTACTAATTGCTCGCAAAGATGTTAAATTCGTCGTTGCCGAACGTCTTCTTAAAAAAACCATCGAACAGCAAACAAAAATAAAAGAGTATTTGACACCATTTTCCAAGTTTTATGGGCACATGAATGAACGGATAGATGAGTTTGTTCAGCTATTCCCTGTACATCCTGACTTCGTTGATACATTCGAGCGGGTTACTGTTGTGGAAAAGCGAGAAATACTTAAAACATTATCTTTGGCAATGAGAAAAGTACTCAACCAAGATGTTCCTATTGACAGACCAGGTATTATTGCCTACGATACTTACTGGAAGAATCTAAGTGAAAATCCTTCGTTCCGATCTGTGCCTGATATCAAAGCTGTAATTGATTGCAGCCTAGTTCTGGAATCTCGTATTAGTCAAGCGTTCACTCGGCCAGCATATAAGCCAATGGCACTCCGGATTATTCATGCGCTTTCAATTCATCGTCTTACAGCTGGTGACATATATAGCTCTCTGGGGGCGACTCCCAAGGAACTACGAGATACTCTCTGTTTATATCAACCTGGAATTGAAGACTTGGGCGGAGATCCAGCAGATGACCTATTGTCTCAGGTTGAAACTGTCCTCAGAGAGATCCATAAAACTGTAAGTGGACAATTCATATCGTCGAATCCTGATAACGAACAGTTCTACCTGGATTTGAAGAAGACAGATGATTTTGACGCAGTGATCGATAAGAGAGCTGAGAGTCTTGATGTCTCGAAACTGGACAGATATTACTACGAAGCATTAAAACGGGTGATGGAATGCAATGACCAAACGTATACGTCTGGCTACAAAATATGGCAACATGAATTAGAGTGGCTTGATAAGAAAGCTGCCCGACAAGGATATCTCTTTTTCGGTGCTCCAAATGAACGATCAACTGCAGTTCCACCAAGGGATTTTTACATCTACTTCATCCAACCCTTTGAAGCCCCTTCATTTAAAGACGAGAAGAAAGCTGACGAAGTATTCATTCGACTAGTAAATATTGATGATGAGTTTCGTAATGCTCTTAGTGCATATGCAGCTGCCTTAGATTTAGCTTCAACCTCATCAGGACATGCAAAAAATACATATGAAGATAAGGCCTCTAACTTTTTACGAGACATAATGCGATGGTTGAGAAAGCACATGACAGACGCTTTCGAAGTAAAATATCAGGGACTTGGGAAATCAATTACAGAACTGACAAAGGGGAAGTCTCTTGGCGTTCAAACGGGATTTTCAACCCAAAATAGGTTTAATTTTCGAGATCTGGTGAACACAGTCTCGGGGGTATGCCTCAATAGCAACTTCCACGATCAGGCACCTGAGTATCCGAGTTTCTCAGTATTAATTACAAGCGATAATCGAAAACAAGCTGCCGAGGATGCCTTGCGAGCAATTGCTGGACAAACTAGAACCAAACAGGGAATAGCTGTATTAGATGCTTTGGACTTGCTGAATGGTGACAGGCTGGACCCTGACAAATCTCAATATGCAAAACACATTTTAAACTTACTCGGTAAAAAGGGTCATGGCCAAGTGGTCAATCGTTCTGAGTTAATTCAGAATGTCCTTGGTGTTGAATACTTAAGTCCAGAGTCCCTGAGGCTTGAGCCGGAATGGACAACCGTCCTACTTGCAAGTTTAGTATATTCGGGTGATCTAATTGTCGCTATTCCAGGTAATAAATTTGATGCTACGCGGCTTTCTCTTTTAGCTGGAACCAACCTAGAGGACCTAATCCATTTTAAACATATTGAGCGTCCCAAAGATTGGAATGTGCCAGCAATTAAGGCGGTTTTTGAGCTACTTAATTTACCTCCAGGCTCAGCACAAGCAGTCACTCAGGGAAATGATATAACTGTGCAACAACTTCAGGCAGTCGTCTTTCAGAAAGTGGAAGATATTGTAAATGTTCAACAGGATTTACGTGACAGCATAATCTTTTGGGGACATGATATGCTCTCAAATGATCAACTCCTGAAAGTTCAGTCTCAACTTGATTCTACGAAGATGTTCCTTGAGACCATGCAAAAATACACAACCCCTGGAAAGTTAAAGAACTTTCAATATGATGAGAAAGAAGTGACTAGTTTCCGAACAAGCCTCAAGGCATTGAGCGATGTTAAAGCACTGCAGGGGCTGGTGAAAGATTTGGGACAAATTGCATCATACCTATCAACTGCTGAAGCAGTATTGCCTCCAGATCACGAGTGGGTAGTCAAGATGAAATCTTCAAAAAATGAGATCATAACAGCTGTTGGGAATCCCGATAAGAATAGTACCCCTGAATTAAGGTTGGAGATACTGCGTAAACTTAATAATCTAAAAAAGACGTATCTTGCATCATATCTTGCTATGCATAAAAGAGCTCGCTTGGGTATAAATGAGGATCAACGTAAAGCTCGATTGATGCATGATAATCGGCATAAAGTATTGCAGAAGCTTTCTAGTATAGATCTCATGCCCAGACAGCATTTATCTGACTTCCAGAATAGACTTGCTAGCTTAAAGAGCTGTTTCGCACTAACTAACCAGGATATTGAAACGACACCTGTTTGTCCTCATTGCAATTTTAAACCAGAACTTGAATCTACACCAATTCAAGCTGATGTTGAATTGGATGGCCTGGATGACGAATTAGACAGTTTACTCGAAAACTGGACTCAAGTATTGTTGACAAACCTGGATGATCCAACTACTAAAGACAATCTTGGATTGCTAATGGCTGAACCTAAAAAGCTTGTGAAAGAATTTATCAAAACACAGGTTTTGTCTGATGAAATTGATCCTGAATTCATTCGGGCCCTTAGCGAGGTACTCTCGGAACTCCAAAAGGTTCCTTTCAAGATTAATGATCTACGCATAGCATTACTCTCAGGCGGGTCACCTGCAACCCCTGTTGAAATGAAAAAGCGTTTTGATATATATATAGACGGACTGACCAAAGGCAAAGAACTGGAGAAGGTTCGCATAATATTGGAGTAAAATAGATGTTCCTCAAAGCAAAAGGTATAAATGACTCTTCTAAGGGAATTGTAGTTTCCTTCCATTCAAAATGGCAGCAAATATTGCAGGAAGGGAAACTGAGATATGTGTTTAGAAAACGTGGTCCCGCGCGGATGATTCCACAGTGGATTTATGTTTATTGTGGTACACCGGTAAAAGCCCTCATCGGACGACTCCCCGTAAAATCGTTAAAGCGAATAACGGTTTCAGAATGTCTTAAACTTGCAGAGTATGGTGCGATCTCAGAAAATGATCTATCAAATTATGCCAAAGACTATAATACACTTTTCGTTTTTGAAGTTGGTCAATATATATCTGCTCGAAAAGCGGCTAGTTTGGATCAGCTTAATGCAGATTATGGTTTTCTTCCTCCTCAAAGTTTCCTGATATTATCGGAGGAAGGTGTTGATGCTGTTGACAAACATCTCTTTTAGTTAAGACTTAATATTATGGACAAAATATCCCATAAGGAATGCTAGATGCCTAGAAGTGACATTAATCAGGGCTCAATCAACTTAAAGCCCTCAAAAATTAATCAAGAGAGTGTTGATTGTCTAAATCTTACATTCGAAAATGATGAAAAGCGTCGTACCTACTACAATGATAAACTTAGTGAAAAGCTTAATGATCCTGTATTTAGAAATCTTGAAGGTTTTCCAGTTGCCGATGACCTGGATATTCTAGAATTATCGGATCCACCGTATTACACTGCATGCCCAAATCCATTCCTTCGAGATTTTCTCGAGCAGAGTAAAGAATCCTCAATTGCAAACGGCACTTATAAAAAAGAACCATTTACTACTGATGTAAGTGAGGGTAAAAACGACCCTATATATAACGCACACTCATATCACACCAAAGTGCCTCACAAAGCCATTATGAGGTATATTCTTCATTACACTGAGCCTGGAGATATTGTGTATGACAGTTTTACTGGTACAGGTATGACTGGTGTTGCAGCACAACTGTGTGGAGATAAAAATGTAGTAAAATCTCTTGGCTACAAGGTTAACACAGATGGTACAATATTAAGAAAAGATACAAACGGAGATGAGAAAGATGTGTGGGTCAAATTCTCAAAACTTGGATCTCGTATAGCTGTTCTAAATGATTTATCACCAGCTGCAACTTTCATTGCTCATATACTAAATGCTCCGATTAATCCTACGAAGCTAAAAAACGAATTACTGCCAATTTTAAAGGAATATGAGCAAAATACCAAATGGATGTGGGAGACACTCCATAGTGATGGTGCAACTATTGGGTTGATAAATTATATAGTATGGTCCGATGTTTATTCCTGTGCAGAGTGTTCACAAGAATTCGTCTATTATGATGAGGCTTTCTCACTAGAAGAAGGTAAATATAAATTCAATCCAGAGTTCAAATGTCCGCATTGTCATAGTTTAATATCGAAGAGCCCTTCGGCAATATCATCAGCCCAAAAGCCTGATAGAGTGTGGGAATCAATGTATGATTCCCTTCTTGGAAAAGTGACCTCTTCAGCAAAACGAGTACCTGTAAGTATCAACTATCGGATTGGTACCAAACGTTACTCCAAGAAAGTCACCATAAAAGATATGGAGCTTATCAGTAAAATAAAGGAACTCGATTATAATTCCAAATATTTGCCGACAAGTAAAATGAAAGCAGGTGATAAGACAGGGGATCCTTTCAGTGCGGGGGTAAAGTATGTCCATCAATTCTATACACATAGAATTCTTCAATCGATTTCTCAATTATTACAGGATCGGGATTATAACCCACTTTTAGTGTTCTTACTCGGAAGTGCACTTCCAAAACTCACAATAATGAATCGATATATGCCTCAACATGGAGGTAGAGCTCTAGTTGGTCCAATGGCAAATACACTTTATGTCCCACCAGTAAGTGTCGAAAATAATGTAATTGATCAATTATGGTTTCAATTGAAAAAAATAGCTAAGGCCGTAAACTTGTATGGGGGGAACATCATTTCTACTCAAGGTGCTCAATGTATCCAAGTACCCGATAATTCTGCAGATTATGTGTTCCTTGATCCGCCTTTTGGGGCAAATATCATGTATTCAGAGCTAAGCTTTATTCGCGAATCGTGGTTAAAGGTTTTCACGAATGCACTCCCAGAGGCGATTGAAAATAAAACCCAAAAGAAATCTATCAACGACTACAGAGTTTTAATGACAAAGTGTTTTTCAGAAGCATATAGGATATTGAAGCCAGGGCGGTGGGCAACTGTTGAGTTTTCTAATACCAAAGCATCAGTGTGGAACAGTATACAAAACGCTCTTTCCGATGCTGGGTTCATCGTCGCTACCGTAACAGCACTCGATAAAACCAGAGGTGGTTTTCATTCAATGATTGGTCCCACCGCTGTCAAGCAAGATCTAATTATCTCAGCCTATAAACCAAACGGTGGCTTTGAGCAGCGTTTCTCAGGAGAGGCTCACTCTGAAGAGGGAGTATGGGATTTTATTCGAACCCACTTGAAATACCTTCCCATCATTAAAAAGCAAGATGGTGATCTAATTCTCATTGCTGAGCGGGATCCCAGGATCCTTTTTGATCAATTGGTAGCATATTATGTGAGAAAAGGATATCAAGTTCCCATTTCTAGTAAAGAATTTCAGTTGGGCTTAGCTCAGCGGTTTTCTGCTCGTGAAGGAATGTATTTCCTCTCGGATCAAGCAGCAGAGTATGATAAAAAGCGTATGACATTAAATGAGGTCAAACAGCTAGAACTATTTGTCTCAGATGAAGCATCATCAATTCAATGGCTTAAACAGAAGCTTATCAGAAAACCTCAGTCTTTTCAAAAACTTAATCCGCTGTTCATGAAAGAAATCAGCGGATGGCATAAATATGAGAAACCTTTGGAGCTATCCGAACTTCTAGAACAGAATTTCCTGAGGTATGAAGGTAGATCAGATGTTCCAAGTCAGATCCATAGCTATCTTTCGACTAATTACAAAGAGTTGCGGAGCTTACTGAAAAGCGATTACGCTCTAGTGGCAAAGGCAAAAGATCGATGGTATGTTCCAGATCCAAATAAGGCAAATGATCTGGAGAAGTTACGAGAGCGCAAACTGTTAAGGGAATTCTGGGAATATCTTCCCTATGGCTACAAACCTGAGAAACCAGAAACTCTTGAAGGGTACTTGCCAGGATTTGAGCCAAAAACAACTCCAGTTACTAGAGGAACCATGATGAAGATATTTAGGATGGAGGCTGTTCGCGCTGGCTTTAAAGTCTGTTGGCAAAGCCGCGATTATCGAACCATCATAACAGTAGCACAGCGGATACCGGAAAAGATTCTACAAGAAGATCCAAAGCTACTAATGTGGTATGATCAAGCACTGACCAGAACTGGTGTTGAGTAATCTGTGCTACCATCAAATTTAACCCCGTAAGTGACTTTCACGAATCGGCTAAATAGATGATTGGAAAATTATCGTTCTCTGTTGGTGATTGGTATTATCATATAGAGCTGCAAAGACTCTGTCAGGTCGTTGAGACCAAAGATCTATGGGGTGAATCTATTTGTCTTGTGTGGTTGCCAAATTCTGACACTGTTGTTCGTGTTCCATCTCGAGAACTCAGATTACTTGAGGATATCACAAATATTAAGCCTGAGCAGCTCAACTATATCGCAGCAGCAGCCCGAGTTGCTGACGCTATAACAAAAGACACACTACTTGCACCCATTGAATCTTCTGTTATCCCGCTTCCACACCAGATAAGAGCATTGTCGCAAGCACTCTCCCATGACCAAATTCGATATCTCCTGGCAGATGAAGTTGGACTAGGGAAGACCATTGAGGCGGGATTGATCCTACGAGAATTGAAACTTCGTGGGCTTGTTAAAAGAATCTTAGTTGTTGCTCCAAAAGGTATTGTTACCCAGTGGGTTGCTGAGATGCAGACCCATTTTGGAGAAGATTTTAAAGCAATATCCCCAGGTGATTTCTCAGCTTATCGTAGATTGGCCCAAGATGAAAACATGTGGAAGAGTTATGATCAGATCATTTGTTCAATGGATTCTGTTAAACCAATGAGCAAACGCCGCGGTTGGTCACAAACTCAATTAGTAGATTATAATAACGAGCGTTTTGAGGACTTGATTTCTGCTGGTTGGGATTTGATAATTGTAGATGAAGCGCATCGCCTTGGTGGAAGTACGGATCAGGTTGCTCGTTTCAAACTTGGACAAGGATTGGCGGACGCAGCACCTTACCTTTTGATGCTTTCTGCCACACCACATCAGGGCAAATCTGATGCTTTTTACCGTTTGATCTCTCTAATTGATGATAGGACTTTTCCAGATCTAGAAAGTGTTACAAAAGATCGAGTTAAACAATTTGTTATTAGAACCGAGAAACGCCATGCGATAAATGCGGAAGGCAAACCACTATTTAAGCCTCGACTAACGACACTTCTCCCCGTCAAGTGGAAGAAGCAGCATGCAGACCAGGAAGTGCTTTACGAAGCGATCACACAATATGTTCGTCTTGGATATAATCAGGCTATGAAAGAGAAGCGGAGCTACATAGGCTTCCTTTTGGTCCTGATGCAACGATTGGTGGTATCTAGCACAGCGGCAATCCGCACAACTCTTGAAAGACGTCTTGAAATATTAAAAGCACCACTCGAGCAGCTCTCTCTATTTCCAGATATGACTGCCGAGGATTGGGCAGACCTAGATGGTCAGCAACAGATTGAAACTTTGCTCAAATCACGGTTATCGGCGATGACAAGCGAACGAGCTGAGGTAGAATTACTCCTCGAGGCTGCCCGGCGTTGTGAAATTAATGGTCCAGATGCAAAGGTAGAAGCTCTTCTTGAAAGGATCCATCAACTACAAAATAAGGAAAGCGATTCTGAGCTGAAAATTCTAATATTTACTGAGTTTGTCCCAACTCAGCGCATGTTGAAACAGTTTTTAAGTGATCGTGGATTCTCTGTTGTCACCCTTAATGGATCAATGAATATGGAAGAACGCCGGCAAGTCCAGGAGTCATTCGCTGAGGATACACGCGTTCTAGTATCTACAGATGCGGGAGGTGAGGGTTTAAATCTACAATTCTGTCATATCGTGATAAACTATGATATTCCATGGAATCCCATGCGACTTGAGCAGAGGATTGGACGTGTGGATCGCATTGGTCAAAATCATGTTGTCCAGGCAATTAACTTTGTTATTGATAGTTCCGTTGAACATCGAGTTCGTGAAGTGCTTGAAGAAAAACTAGCCGTTATCCTTGAGGAATTTGGAGTAGATAAAACGGGTGACATTCTGGATACAGCCGAAGCTGGACAGGTTTTTGATGAACTCTATGTCGATGCTATTCTCCATCCCGAAGCCCTAGAGTCACATGTAGATACCGTAGTATCTGATATTCATTCACTCGCCAAAGAGGCTTATGATAGTTCTTCATTATTGGGGGAGATAGAAGAGTTAGATCCTGAAGCTGCCCAACGTTTGCTAATGCATCCTTTACCCGCATGGTTAGAGACTATGACGGTGAATTATCTTTTGGCAAACGGTGGCTCTGCCCTAAAAACCAATAAGGTATGGGATCTAGAGTGGCCAGATGGAAAGGTGGATTCAAACATTGTTTTCAATAGAACGGATGTTGAGGGAAGTATCACTGCTAAACATTTGTCACTCGAGAATAGTAGAATTCGACAATTGGCTTTAAGTATACCTCGGATTGTAAAAGGCCAGCCAATTCCTTCTGTATCTGTTCCTGACCTTGGCGACGAAATCAAGGGTTATTGGGCTTTGGTAGAAATAGTTACCCGGGCTGATGAAATAAAGCGAACTCGTATCCTACCTGTATTTGTACATGATGATAGCAGGATTCTGATGCAAACGGCACGTCATATTTGGAATCAACTCTTGGGTGGATTATCCAATATCATTGAGTACATAGTCGGTGATGATGCGCTTAACGCATTTGATTTAATGCTAGAAAATGCAGAGAGTCAGGGTGAGACAACCTACAAGCAACTGATACAACACCATGAAGAAAATATGATTCAGGAACGAAACAAGACCGAATTCGCCTTTGCTGCAAGGCGGAGAGCATTGAATCGTATTGGTCTTCCACAAGTGAGAGATTATAGGATATCCGTCTTAGACCAAGAAGAAAAAGAGTGGACTCAGCTTATGGAACGCAAATCGAATCTCATTCCAGAGCTCATTCCAATACTTCTTGTTCGTATAACCGGAGAACGTAATTGAGTAGTTGGCGTGATCAGATATTGAAGGAGTTCTCTCCCAAGATCGCACAGCTCACGCTTGTTGCAGATCCGGATGGCTTACTTCTCGAAGAAGGTATTCTACAAGAGATTCGTGATCGGGGCTTTGAAGTTGTCTCTTTCGAAGATCATATCTCCTTTAGGTACACATACGAGTCGAGATTTCGATCTCAGTGGGACCAGGGTGAAAACGTAAATATTATTGTAATCTTGAGGTCAACGCTCGATGATCTTGATATTCTACCGTACGACCTATTACAGATTGGAAGAAAATTATCATTCAGTCTTATCGAGTTATTTCCAACTCTTAGCAATTTTGTGATAGCCGAATTAGATCGAAGTGAGCTGGATACTCTTTATCAAGCTATTGCACTATATGAACCAGGTCATATAGGTAATAATGCAACAAAAGAATTTGTACTTCGACATGTATTTGAGATAGCACCAGAATTAATAAAGCAAGCTTCGGATCTATTGAGAGTCTTGTTACGAATTCACTACCGTAATCAACAATTGCCCACTCTTTTAAGTCAGTATTTCATCTCGATGTTGAGAAAGAATAGACAATTTCACGACTGGCCACTAGAACAGATAGTACCTACCAGGCAAATGTTTTATACATTTCTTCAGGAGCGTTGGTCCATATTTCTTGATTGTTTGGTAAAAGCACACGGAACAAACATTTCTGAGGATGTGAGCTCATTTGGGCTTGAGATACCTGGTCCAGCTTTATTACCATTTGAGCATGATGATATCAGGGTTTACATAGATAATTTATTTATCGAAGGAATGTTGAGCCCAATTTCCTATGCTGCAGCCGATAAACTCAATGACGAGTGGGTAGAAATTGGTATCCTGAGCGATCTGAAATCTGACCACCTTCAGAGATTATTACGATTGCTCAATTCGATTCAGGAGACAATTCCTGCTGAAGATGCTAAGCATGTTGATTGGTTAAGATTTGGATATGTCTACTCAGAGATGAGTGTTCTTGAACATACTCTGGGAGGGGAATTATCGGGTGAAATAGGAGCGAAAATTGCATCGATTCGTAAATCAGTTGATGAGCTCTTTCAGAAATGGATTCAAAAACGCTTTGCTGGATTGCAGAATCAACCACCTGTGCCACCTGTGATGTTACACCATATCCCAAGATTACTAGCTCGCAAAACTGGTGATTCTCCAGGTGGAAAAGTAGCATTCTTACTTATTGATGGTTTGGCATTAGACCAATGGATCATTTTACGCGAAACTTTGCAAACCCAGAGACCAAAATTAACTTTCAACGAAAGCGCCGTATTTGCCTGGATTCCGTCAACTACATCAGTTTCTCGTCAGGCCGCTTTTTCGGGGAAACCACCTGCTTATTTTCCAAATAGTATTACAACCACAAACAAAGAACAAAGTCTCTGGATTCAATTTTGGTCAGATGAAGGTCTAGGCAAACAGGCGATATTGTATGAACGAGGTCTTGGAGACGGAAGCCTTGATCATATCAGAGAGAAGTTATCAAATAATCAAATTCAAGTGGCAGGTCTAATTGTCAACAAGGTTGATAAAATCATGCATGGCATGGAGCTGGGAGCAGCTGGCATGCATAACCAAGTTAGGCAGTGGGGGGACAAGGGGTATCTTACTAAGTTGGTTGATATTCTATTGGATCTAAATTTTCAGATAATCCTGAGTTCTGATCATGGAAATATTGAAGCAAATGGTTATGGCCGACCTACTGAGGGGTCGGTTGCAGATTTGAAGGGGGAGCGCGTTCGTGTATACCCTGATATTTTACTGAGAACATCTATCAAAGAGCGGTTTCCGGATGCGCTGGAATGGCCATCAACGGGTTTGCCGGATGATTATTGTGCTTTGTTGGCTCCGTACAGAAAGGCATTCATCCAGAAGAATGAAACGATTGTTGGGCATGGAGGCATTTCCGTCGAAGAACTTATTGTACCTTTAATCCATATAGAAAGGAGTGGGAATTGAATAGTAACAAATCACAAATTGGAATTGATCGAGTTATCCCATTATCCTGGTTAAATATGACAGCAAATTTAGTATTGGCAGGTAATGACAGTGATGTAATCAACGAAACGCTCCAGAACTACCTTAAAGACCAACTATCAGGCGGGATTATGGGGGTTAGGGGATCTCGAGAGAAAACAATTACAGTACTAATGAGAATTTGGCAGCGAGTACCTGCAGACCTATGTGTGTTGAAAAATGATGGATTACAGTTGCTTCAAAGATTAACGAAAGAAGAACACATTGCTGTCCACTGGGGTATGATGTTAGCTGTTTATCCGTTCTGGGGATCCGTAGCCACATTTGTAGGTCGACTCCTTGAAATTCAGGAGGTTGTGACTACCTCGCAGGTAGTAAGGCGAATGAAGGAACAGTACGGAGATCGGCATACAGTTGAAAGAGCAACCCAACGTGCCATGAATTCATTTGAATTATGGGGTATTATCAAACCTTCTGATCAAAAGAGTAGTTACATTTTGGGTGATATTTGTTCTATTGGCGATCCAAGACTAATAACTTGGGTGATTGAAGCACTTTTGAATTCAATGGAAAATGATTCGGCTGTATTAAGGGATTTGCTAAGAAGTCCAACTTTATTCCCTTTAAGATTGGACTATATCTCCGCAGAGCAATTGGTTGCATATTCATCGAGTTTAGATACTCTCCGGCATGGATTGGATGAAGATATGATCATTTTAAAACATGGTGCAAAGTAAAAATGATGATGAAATGATTCTACCCAGTAGTGGATACACTTCAGCTCAATCTAAAGATAATATAATATGAATATTCACAATGGTAGGAGTCATTTAAGTGGGTGGGCATTATTAACTCAAAAGTTCTCCGATGGCTATAGTATCATGAGTTGTTAATTTTGATCATTGTTCAATATGCATGACTCAGAAAGTCAAATAGTGTCTGAATACTAAAGGATCAGGAATATAGAAGCAAAAGAATGTGGCATCAGAGGGTAAGTACGATATGAAAACAGTTACAAGTCAAAACAGAAAACCACCAGAGACGTTAATTGTTCAGATAGCGACAGCTTTGGGGAGTCCTGAATCACAGATATCAATCCCAGAATTAGATAATATTATATCTGAGGTGGTGAGTAGTCTCTCGAATTATGATGAAATAACTTTATCCAGAGCAAAAAGTGATTTATCAAGAGGGTTTAGGGGGTTATCCGGACTTTCTACCGAGTCGAAACAGAGCCACATTGTTAATGATATACTCAAGGTACTTAAATTATGCAAAGTGGATGAGTTCGAGACGGTGGTATTTACACTGGCTGAGTATATTTTCGACCCTTTGAGATATGTGGGAAGACAACAATCACATAAGAAGCAGCTCAAGACTATCAATGAATTGTTTATTTATCTTGGCTACCAAATTACAGAAGCAGGGAAAGCTGTAGCTACTGTAAAACCGAATACCCACAAAGAGGCGAAAGCTTTTGCAGAAAATTTGAAAAATGAATTGCGAGGTCGTTCAGTTCATGATGAAATCCTACAATACTGCAATGAAGATTTATTGCAGATGAACTATTTTGGAGCAATATTTGAGGCTACCAAAGGTATTTCTGAACGATTAAGGAAGATCAGCGGATTTACCCAAGACGGTCGAACACTTGTATTTAAGATGTTTAGTGCAGAGAAAAATAAACCACCTAAATATTCAATTAATGATCTTGCTACACATGAGGATAACGAATCGCATTTTGCATTTCAGAACTTACTTAGTGGTATCGTAGGGATGTTCAGAAATCCTTATGCACACAAGACGAAAAAAAGCATGGCTTTGACTGAAATTGATGCACTTGATGCACTTACAATAATTTCATATGCGCATAAAATGATTGATGAAGTACGAGAGCTTACAACCAATTAGGATGAAACCATATACTATAATTCACTAGAGAGCCTTGGGATTATCTCCATCTAACGCGAAGTGTAGTGATTGACGTAAATTGATATTTTCAACAGTGATGTATACCTTTCCTGTTGTGAGTCCGCGAGGGGAGTGTTGCATCTGATTCGAAAAAACAAGGGGAATTATGAACGGTGAATGAAATTCTCAGCAAAATAAAGAATAGACGAACCAACGTACTGGTGCGAGGGTTGCTAGGTTCAAAATCACATGATGATACGATTCCTCCACGATTTCTGGATATCCTAAAGACGTTACCCATTCATCGTAATATTCAGAGTAATGGTCATGTATATTGGTTTAAGCCATTCGATCTTATAGGTTCAGCAATCGATGATCGATTTGATTCATCTATTCAACAACTGCATCAAGATATTCAAAAGACAATTATGGTGATGTTGAACCAGGTTAGTGATGGAAAGGTTGATCTCGATAAGAATCTAACTTATAGAATTCCTTTTCTATTTGACTATTATCGAAGTCTCTTGAGAAAACAGGGTATCACAAAAACTCATGTTATGAGAGACTTGGTATCATATGATTTGAAAATTGAAAAGAAGTATCAAGTATACAATTCATTAATCTCAAGTTCCAATTATGCTCATCAATTATGCAATAGTAAGCTTGCAAAAGAACGATTGAGCAAGAGTTTAGGGCCCGATTATAACCCCGATAATAATTTCCACGGGATGGAATACATTTCATCGTCAAGTATTAACAGCATCAAAATAGTTAGAGATATTGCAGTCTTCTTTGGTGCGTTATTCCGGAGTGGCTATAAATTCAAATTTGATGGCACTACGATTCGAAGAAGAAGTGATGTTTTAGATCTATTCGAGGATGACGATGATGTTTACTATCTGGATCCGTGTCCCCGGTGTAAGAAAGGGCTTAAAATTAATCCAAAAACAATTGATTCTGAGTTTAATCACCTGTCTGATCCCATCATATACAAGTCCACTGTTGATATCGATGATCTCATTTCAGACATTAACCAAATTGTCAAAGAAGGGGCTCCGCATGCCCTCCTTCCGGATAAGTTAAAATACATACCTCTTAAGTAATTATAGTCAAATTAGTTAGAGTAACACGCTAATACTCAGGCGGTTACGGCTACTATTGTAGTATTCTCACTACAACCAAATTAAGTGTCCATCTTTTATCGTATAGCAACAGATGCGCTCATGATGAGGCATCCTGAAGCTAAGGGAGGCTACTGTGACTAATAACCATATAACAGTATCCCAAAAAGAAACGCCAACAGAGTTGATTGATGGAAAATCAAACGCCGATCTAACAGGTCAGTCTGAAACTCAAGAACAAGAACATACTTTTATTGAAGCTTTATCCAGTGCGGAGGCTCAAGTTGCTGCAAAGTATATAAAAGCAAATGAGGCTGATGAAAACAAACCTGATCCAACTGAAGATCAGGATTATGAATCTCCATATCCCAGAACTGATACGGGGAACGCTGAAATAATATTTGATTTAAGTGCAAATGACATCAGATATGACCACGGTATGGGTAAATATTTCACTTTTAACGGCCAGCATTGGGAAGGTGATCATAAAGAGATAATTATCCAATATGCCATAGCTGCAGCACGGAAGCGCCAGGCTCTCAGTGTCTTAATCAACGACCCCAAAGAGAGAAAGGCAGAATTTAACTTTGGTCTCCATTCTGAAAATGGTGGAAAACTAAATACCGCGATGAAGGTTGCTCGAACCTTTGATGGCATTGCAGTAAATACCACCGATTGGGACCAAAACAACTTTCTGGTCCAATTCAAAAACGGAATTTATGATCTGCAGTCCGGATTGTTTCGTGATGGAACTCCAGAAGATATGATCAGACAGACTGTTGGCTTCAATTATGACCCAGATGCGACGTGTCCAGTCTGGGAAGATGCTATCCTGGAAATTATGGATTATGATTCTGAAATGGTAGAATATATCCAGGATATAATAGGATACTCCTTGACCGGTGAAACAACCGAACAGGAATTCTACATCTTAACCGGGAATGGGAGTAACGGGAAGTCCATACTTCTGAATATGTTGTTGGCCCTTTTGGGTGATTATAGCATCCACACACCATTTTCCACCTTCGAGGGGTGGAAATACCGGTTTAATTCAAATGATCTAGCCAGGCTGGTTGATGCCCGACTTGTGACCTCAAGCGAATCGTCCCAATCAGGTGTGATAAACGAAGAGAGGGTGAAGTCGATTACTGGCGGTGACCCCATTACTGCTAGGTTCCTTCGAAAAGAGTTCACTACATTTACACCAAAATTCAAGATCATGTTGGCAGTTAATACATTACCTGAAATCCAAGGCAATGACAACGGAATATGGCGTCGTATAAAGGTGATTCCTTTCAATGTGAGCTTTAAAGGCCGTGAAGACTTCTCGCTGGGTAAGAAGCTAGAACAAGAGCTACCAGGCATCATGAATTGGGCAATAAAGGGTGCCCTGAGGTGGCAGAAACACGGTCTGAGCGAGCCACAGACAGTTATTGATGCAATCAATGCTTATCGTTCAGAATCTGGCCCTATCACAGGTTTCTTTAATAAAATGATTGTAGAGGGACAATACGAAA
>Ga0307988_1000924_pt1 | contig 18205 bp, 14 predicted proteins | sample EllFjometagen183_FD_203166 | JGI IMG/M metagenome (GOLD analysis project Ga0307988, IMG submission 203166) | Marine microbial communities from Ellis Fjord, Antarctic Ocean - #183 | ecosystem: Environmental > Aquatic > Marine > Unclassified | place: Southern Ocean | collected 2014-10-08 | reverse complement strand
AGTACAGTCATCATTTGACTCCAGAAACCCTTGAACAACTTGTCACTATGAAAGCAACCAAAAGATTTTTTGAAAAAGCACAGCCTCAAAAAAGAGAATTAAACAGCCAGCTTATTACACAGAAAAAAACTGAAGAAGAAAAGACCGAAGAAATATCAAAATATATGCTTTTATGGTCCAATGAGTTTAAAGAGCATAAAAAAATATTGAGTGTGATCACCGCCGATGAAGAATCTGGAATTCAAGCTCCGGCTAAGACGCAAACACAAGCGCCACCTAAAGAAAAGACTCAGTCAAAATTCAAACCCATGATAGAACAAGAGCATTGGGTTGGTGACAAAGATGCTGACACAAATTTTACCTTTACTATAGATGATGCATATGCTGAGCACATAAAAATTACTGAGGCCTTTGTTGATATTTTGAAAAACAAACCAGATATTGCTGAACTCCAGGCTGCATATGAAAAGTGCATCCCCATCATCGCAAATCTGTATTCATCCATAAAGCAGTTGAAAAATATGGTATCATCTGAAAAAGGGGGCAAATAATGGGAGAGTTATGTATTTTAGTGGCAGGCGGTAATAAAACAATGCTGCCGAGTGTTATAGTGGACGGCATATTAATAAATGTACCTGATGATTGTGTCAGACAAAAGGACCTTCACCACGCAAAGAATATATTTAAAAAAGGCAAAAAAAATATTCTGGACTGTGGCGGCTTCACCATTTTTACATATGAAAGAGATAAAAAAGAATTTATTTCAGATCCTTCACTGCCAATTATAAAAAAGAACAATTTGCTGAATTTGGCACCAGTCCATGTAATCGAATCTGCATTATATTTAAATCCGTATATTGTAATGGCGCTTGATTATCCTATCAATTTTGCTGATGGTCCTGCTGCCATGGATGTAGAATTTAAAAAAAAAGTTGGTTACAATATTATGTGGGCTTGGGAATGTGCTGAGCTGAAAGAAAAACATAATCTTGAATCAATGCTATTCTTGCCAATCCAAGCATTTAATATAAATCAGTTTAAACGATATTGGAAACATGTCAAAGATATAAACCCAGATGGTGTGAGTTTGCCTGTCAGGCACTTAACATTAAAAGAAGTTGCCCTGTTTTTAATATATTTCTATCAAATAGGTATCAAACGGGTTCATCTTCTTGGTTCGACAACACCGCAGGCAATAGTGCTATCAGCATTTTTTGCTTATCATTATTTTGAATTTATTTCACTTGATTCAACTTCATGGTTGCAGGCAACAATGATTAAAAAATTCATTAATCCACATGACTTATCTGTGGAATATTTAGGTAACACCCTTATGGATGGGGATATCATAAATGATTGTAAATGCATTTATTGCAAGGATAAATCCTTTTTGGATATCAATGATTTAGAAGATACTGAAAAGACTTATTTTTTAGGTTGGCACAATATTTTAGCCACTGAAAATTTTGGTCGTCAGGTTTTCAAGCATTGCAATAATGTTAATATATTAAATGCTTATTTAAAAAGGAAGATTCAACCAAAACATATGAGTAAAATGAATACTCTGTGCAATATTTTATCAGTATTTAAAGCATTTCCTGATTTGCCTATCCAGGATCTATACGACCTGATTGATCCACTCTAAAACAATAAGAGGCCTCACCATTATGTCGGGCGGTGGCCTCTTATCCTTTCCTGTCTTCTTTTAAAATTTTTCGGTAACTCGATATCCTGAAGTTTCCATATGCAGAATCTTTATCACAAAATAAAACTGCTACATTATATTTATCTGCCTTAACACACGAACACCCATTTTCATTACTGGAAAAAGCACATCGTGATCTTAAAAAAAAACAGAACAAATTAATAAATTATAAATTATACGGGAGGTTATGTATGGGAAATCACGAAAAAGTACAATTAACAATTTATTTATCACAAGAGATTAGAGTAGAGCTTCAAAAGCTGGCAGCAAAAAAAATGCTTGAGCATCCTCAGAAGAATTTTTCAGCCGGAAATGTCGCGGTTGAACTATTGGTGGAATGTCTGACTCCGCCTGGAAATGAAATGAAAAAGGGAGGAGAGGGAAATGAAAAATAAAATCATGGATGATACGGCTCAATCGGAAATTATTGAACAAGGATTAAATAATGCGAAAGCGGAAGCCACAGATGAAATTTTGAAAATGCAGGCGCAAGTTCAGAAAATCATGCAGGCAGAAACAGAAGAATATGATATTCCGGCAAAACCTGTGGATGAAATAAAATCAAATGAAATCATAGGGGCATTGAAAAGCGGTGAAGATGGTGATGCGGATCTTTTTGTTTGTTTCAACAAAGACAAACTTCTTCATGATCACAGTTCTAATGAATGGTACCTGTGGAAAGATGGCCGCTGGGATATGGACAAAAAACAACAACGCCTTGTGTCTTTCGAACCAGTTATCAACATCTACGCACAAGAAATAAGTAATCAAACATCTATCAAAATTGATGCAATAAAAAATCAGGACACCAATGCAGAGCGTAAAGCGAAAGACATTATAAAAGATTTGTCCAATCGTATAAGAAAACTCCATACATTCAACAGAAAGAATAATATTTTAAAATTAGCAGCCTCTGGTGAAAATTCTTTGGGCATAACCGGTGAAGAATGGGACAGACAAACAGATCTTTTAGCCTGTGAGAATGGAATTATTGATTTAAAAACTGGAGCCTTTAGAAAAAATACGCCGCAGGATTATTTTAAATCCATTGCACCAGTTAAGTTTGAATCTTTAGATACACCGGCTCCAGCTTTCGATGAGTTTTTACGTGGAAGCTTAGAAGATAAAACCGAATTGATCGCTTTTATTCAACGTCTATTTGGAAGCGCCATATCAGGTTCGGTCATTGAACATAGAATTCCTGTTTTTTGGGGAGAAAATGGCAGAAATGGAAAAGGTACTCTTATTGAAGTTATTAAAAAAGTTTTAGGAGATCTGGTATGCCCCATTCCTTCTGAAATGCTTTTAAAACAATCAAATTCCAGATCAAGTGCTGGCGCATCGCCTGATATCATCCTTCTTAAAGGGAAAAGGATTGTCTATGCAAGCGAAACTGAAGAAGGCAGACACATAGATGTCAGCAAAATTAAATGGCTTTCTGGTGGTGATACGCTTATTGCCAGAGGTGTATGGGATAAATATTTTAGCGAATTCGATCCTACACATTCACTGTTTATTCTGACAAATCATAAGCCGCGCATACCTGCTGGTGAAAATGCTATTTGGCAAAGAATTTTTCTGATTCCTTTTGACATTTCTTTTGTTGATGACCCTAAAAAACCATATGAGCGCCAAAGAGATCCACATTTAAAAGAAAAACTGCTCAAAGAAAAATCAGGTATATTAGCATGGCTGATACGAGGGCATATTGCCTGGCAAAGGGAAGGGTTAAATCCTCCTGATATTGTTATTCGACATACCCATCAATACAAAGAAGATGAAAATTCAATAAAAGCTTTTATCAAAGAGCGATGTATAGAAGATCCAAATAAGGAAACCTATTTTAAGGATTTGTTCCCTGCATATAAAAATTGGTGCATTGACAATGACATAAAACCAGAAACTCAAAGAAAAATGGGAACTTATTTAACAAGCAAATTCGATAAGTTAAACAAAGGACTCATTGTATACAAAGGAATATTATTACAAAAACAATAATTAAACTTAATTGTAAAAGTAGAGGATACGAGGATAACGAGGACTATTTATATTCTGTTAAAATAATTTAAAAATATAATAAATATATAATAAATATAAATATCTCTTTTATCCTCGTACCTCGTAAGATGTTGGAGAGTATTAATGGATATTAAAAGTTTTTTAGAAGAAGATGGATTTACTTGTAAATATATTGCTGAAACCTATGGTGGTACTTATTCTTCTCCTTGTCCTTGGTGTCGTGGTACTGATAGATTTCGATGTTGGCCAAATAATGGCAATGGGGGAAATTATTATTGTCAAAAATGCAAAAAAACTGGAACTGTTGTAAAATATCTGACTGAATACAGAAAATTGGATCATTCTGCAGCAGTTGCATTATCAGGTGTTACAACCCAATTCAAAAGTACAAATCTTAGATCTCGCTTGTTGAAAAAAGGCATTAAATTTAAAAATCCTCCAGCCTTGCCCTCCAATCTTTGGCAACAGCAGGCATCCGGACTAATTCAAATTGCAGCAAATAATATATGGCATGAAGACAATGTTGAATATCTGGATTGGTTAATGAAACGGGGTTTATCTGCTTCACCCATACGGAAATATGACATTGGGTTTAATACAGCTGATATTTATAATGATAGATCTGTTTGGGGCTTACCGAATTCACAGAACAGCTCAACCACGAAAATATTTATTCCGGCAGGCATTGTGATCCCTCAATTCAACAACGGCATAATACAAAGAATAAAAATACGGCGGTCTGACCCACAAGCCCAGAATAAGTATCATGTATTAGCAGGTTCGAATAATTCTGTGATGGTCCTTGGGTCCGGCGCCTATCATATAATTGTTGAAAGTGAACTGGATGGAATACTGTTGGCACAGGAAGCGGGGGATCTTGTTTCCGTTATTGTTTTAGGTTCGGCACAAAATAGACCAGATTCAGCAGTGATGGATCAATTGGTTAATTCTGAACTTGTTTTGTTGGCATTAGACAACGATAAGGCTGGAATTGAATCCTCATATAGCTGGTGGTTAAAAACAGTGCCTAACGCTAAAAGATGGGCGATTCTGGATGGCAAAGATCCTGGAGAGTCATTTCAAAATGGTGTCAATATAAGGACCTGGGTAAAGGCTGGGATTTTGAAATATATTTCAGCACCACATGATGTCGTTACGGCTGATGTAAAAGAAGAAAAAGATGATATCAAGATTCAACAGCAGCTTGAAGGTTTAAGCACGTTAGCCCAAGAAAAGGCAATTTTTATAAATATTTTGACCACAGGAAGCGACCCTCTCAGAAATTCAATAAAAGAAATTCATTTATCAGGTTCTGGCTCGTCCATATTTAGGTTAAAGGGCGAAAACTTTTTAGAACGTACACGAAAAGAGTTGACGGCCATTTTTTCAGTCGATAATTATAAAATTTTTTATGATGCCAAGCCGCAGATTAAATCCTTGGTTGACAATGGTTTCAACGTAAATGGGCAAATATTTGATCAAAAGCTTTCTAAACAGCTGATACATAATGGTACCGCCGATATTGAAGACCAGATTTCGATTGATGTAATGAAGTCCTCCAACAAAACGATAATTTCTGATTTAGGACAATATGGCTTAAAATCAGTGTCAATACTTGAATCAGAATGTGTTCCGGTCATCGCCCAGATGGAATTGAATGGCATGTTGGTTAATAAAGGAGCGGTCAATGAGCTTTTAACCGAATTAGAACAACAACTGATCTCGCCGACTGCTGAACTAAACCTGTTTTTTGGCGAAATCAATTTAGATAGCCATAAAGAGTTAAAGACAGCTCTCATTGCAAAAGATATTTTAGTAGCTGATACAAAAAAGAAAACATTGATTCCATTGTTGAAAGACTATCCGATTTTAATGGCATTAATAGAATACCGACGGATAAAAGGGAATATTCAAAAATGCAATGAAATCCTGAGGAATATAAACCCTGACACCAGCAGAGTGCATCCAATTTATAATCAGATTGTCAATACTGGTCGAATGTCCTGCAGCAAACCCAATATCCACAGCATACCAAAGAAAAAAGAATTTCGGCGTTTGTTCATTGCCCCTGAAGGTTCATCAATTATCAGGGCAGATTTCTCACAAATAGAACTTCGTGTTGCAGCTGAAATTAGTGGTGATCCAATGATGATCAAAGCATTCAATCAAGGGCAGGATTTGCACCGATTGACCGCATCATTGATCATGAATAAATCAATTGAAGACATTTCTAATGATGAAAGACAACGCGCTAAACCGGTTAATTTTGGACTTTTATTTGACATGAGTGCCCAAGGGTTACAGGAATATGCAATGACTTCATATCGTGTGTTTTTACCCATTGAAGAAGCTGAAATGTTTAGGAATAGATTTTTTTCTGCGTATCAAGGCTTTGCTCAATGGCAACATGATCAGAGATATAAGGTTGAGACTCGTACCTTATCTGGTAGACAAAGGATCTGGAATAATCAATGTGTAAAATCTACTCAGCTTTTAAATTCTCCGATACAAGGCACGGCCGCTGATATTTTAAAAAAATCATTGGTAGTTTTATCTGCCAGGTTTACCGATAAGAGGGCAAAAATTATCGGAACTATCCATGATGAAGTCTTGGTTGAGACTTCGCATGAAATCGTTGAAACCATTAAAATACTTGTCGAACAATCAATGATTGAAGCCGGTGAGTTTTATTTAAAATCAGTCCCAGTTAAAGTTGATATTACGGATTCAGACACTTGGCAATAGCTCTATTTCTATCGATTATTAAACGCTGATTCTTCTTCAAAACGATTGTTATCGGGCGAATTTTCTTGGTTGAATATCATTATAACCATTGGGTCAAAACCACCCTTATTTTAGCGATTAAATCAGCTTTAAAATAGATCAATAACAGATAAACATAGAGGAGAAGTGATGAATAAAACACTGAAAGAAACAAAAAAAAATGATGATATGTGGCTGACCATATTTTCTTATTATCTTGGTGATAAGAAAATGATTATTAAAACATTAGAGTTTTGTAATATTAAAGCAACTAATCTTGTTGAAATAGAGAAACATTATACTATTGGCAAAGATCGTTCCGGGGTCATACTTAAAATAAAGAACCCTGAAAATAAAAAAATCGAACGAACTATTATCGATATTATACATGGAGAAAATTCCAGTTATCAGCAATTGCTTGATGTGACATTTAATGTCGGCAAAAATTGTGAGAATAGGATCATCATATTTGATGGTGTGAAAGAAGGCAACAACCCTTCAAGTAATGGAGGGGTCATTGATGATTTTATCGAATATATTAATGACTTTGATCAAAATATTTATCAGCTTCGGGTAAACACCCATTTTTTTATTGGTCTTTCAACATTGGAGCTGTTAAGCGGACCACCATCTGAAGGACCTGCATTCATCCCCTCAGAGTTGCCAGGACTGAGACAATTTCAAGATTCAGAATTCTGGCAATTTTATCATTATCCGAATTCTGGATATCATCCATCAGTTGATTATGAATTTACAGATCCAGAAGAATATTTATTTTGTTATGGTCATACCATGATTGTGAACTATGTGGACACATATCTCTACTGGGATGAAGAAGGAGTCATTTATCAGGCTACTGGATTCTCAAGTGAACAAGAAATAAGAAAAATGTTAGCTGATAAGCGGCCTGAAATTAGAAAATGGTTTAGCGATAAGGAAGTAGTGATAAAGACCCCAGAAAAAAAATATGCTGACTTGCAGATCATTTTCGATGTTAGACCTATGAACAGTTTTTATCATTTGTCCCAGAAAGAAAAAATTAAACTTGCTGATTTGGTATCGGAAGAATTCTTTGAATTTACTGATTTAATTAGGAATTATTTTAATGAGGCAACATAGGATTTTTGATTGCTAAGATAGCAAAGATTTATGCAATTGAATATTAATAGGACCGGTTCTATTTCAGTTCCGGTCTTTTTTATTACAGGATATTCCGTCAAATTTTTTATTCGCTGGTGGTTTAGTTTACACGGATATTATTATATATGATAAGAACCATATGTATTTCTATAATTTCGTTTGACACTGTTGCTTTAATCTCTATATATTATAAAATATAATGCGGAAGGTTAGCTTATGACAACGGTTTCGACTCATATAGTGGAATCAAAATTTCAAAACTGAAAAATATTCATATACCACATATTGGGGTTCCCAGGTTTTATATAGGCTGAGCCTTTAAAATACCAGTAAACGCCACAAAACACGGGCTCATTCTAAGCGATTATAGACATAGTTGTCGCTCAAGGGATATGAAATTTTTCAGTCCAGACGCTTTAAATTATATCTAATATTCTGGAGAATCATGGGGTCACTTCAAATTTTTAGATTGGGATAACCTTCTTACATTGTTACGATGGTCTGAGTTTCCATACTTTTATATATTGCTTCGATTACTTCCAGAGACTTTAGCCCCTCTTTCGCGGGAACTTTCATGGGCTCATCGTTTTGGATGGCATCAATGAAAGACTCCAATTGTATACTGAAATTCCCAGGCATAGGGCGATGCTGTAGGGTAATAGGGTGGGGGCCGTCCTTGTCAAAGTGAAAGAGCTGGTTAGCATAGTGGTAAATTCTCAAAGCACCGTTACTACCGTGAATACGTATGCTACCGGGATGGGATTCCCAGCCGCCTCCCATGTTGAGGGTTCCATCGGGTTCCCATGATCCCCCCCAACTGTAAATTCCTTCGGATTCTATGTTGGAAGTAAAACTGATATCGTTGTAGATCAAATGGGCTGTGGCACCGTTGGCAAAGATCAAACTCGCATGCTCGGAACCTGGTGTCCCACCGGAGATATTGCCTTTGCCGTAAACTGAGACGACTTCCGATTTCAGGAACCAGCGAAACAAATCGATGAGATGGATGCCGTGATCCACCAGCCCCATTCCGCTGCCGCCAAAACTGCCCGGATAATAGTGATGAGGTCCCAAGTCTTTAAAGCTTTCTCGTCCCTGTCCACCAATGGACCACTCCATCATTAATGAAATTTCTCCCAGTACATTGTCGTCTATCATTTCTTTAGCCTTCATAGTGGCAGGTAGAAATCTATAGGATGCACCATACATCAAAGGCACGTTTTGCTGTTTGCAGGTTTCGATCATAGCCTTTGCATCTGCAACAGTACCGGCTAGGGGTTTTTCAATCAGGATGGGTTTGCCGTATTCGGCTATTGTTTCCACCACTTCCCTGTGATACCGACAGGGCACACAGACCACCACTGCGTCAATGGTTTCTTTATTAAACATATCATGGTAGTCCATATATCCTGCAAAATTCCAGTACTCCGCCATCATGGCCACTCGCTCTTTTATGATGTCAACACCTGCAGTAATCCGAGCGGTTTTGACGGATTGATAGGCTGCCAGATGTACTTGACTGACTCCGCCCAGCCCGATTAATCCAATGTTGATTACCTTATTATGTTTTGCCATCTTTCACCTTTTAGTCTGTTTGCTTATAACTTCCACCCTGCTTCAGTTGCTATTGACAGATGATGCGAACATCAAGGGCTTGAACTCCATCTGGATAAACACGTACGGGGTTTAAGTCAAGTTCAATTATATCCGGTCGTTCCGCAATTAATCGAGATACAGACATAAGCAATTCCCTCAGTTTGCTCAGGCCGCAGGGAGTTTGCCCTCGGGTGCCTTTAAATATGGGATACCCTTTGATCTCCTGGATCATTTCCTCGGCATCAATAGCTTCAATTGGAATCGAGCGGAACGCGACATCCTTTAATACTTCGGTAAAAATTCCGCCCAGACCGAACATGAGGGTCATACCGAACACCTGGTCCTTGGTAGCACCCACAATGACCTCCACCCCAGGTTTGGCCTGGCAACAGATCAGGACGTCTTTGATGAATATGTCTGGCAGGGCTTTTTTCACGCTGACAACAATAGTCTCGTAACCTTCTCGTACGGCTTTTGCAGAGTCCAATCCTACTATTACACCGCCCACATCACTTTTATGGGGGACATCCGACGAAACAATTTTCATCACAACCGGGTAGCCGATTTTGTCTGCCACAACGACTGCTTCGTTTGCATTTTTAGCGATACCGTGTTCTGGATAAGAAATGCCATAAAGTTGAACCTGTTTTACTGCTTCCGGTTCCAATAAAAATGTATGAATTTTTTCAGTCATACTACGCCTCCCTGATCCATGTTGCGGCGTTTCAAAAACATAGATCTTCGGACCGCTGCCCCGATACCACTCATGGCCCGTTCTGGAGCAGGAAAGACTGCCGTCCCAGCCTTGCCCATAACCAGAGTTGACGATAACTCCAGTTTTCCTCCCCCACAACAACATACTGAGACAGAAGCTGTAAGCATGCGGATGGCGTTCACAAAATTTTCATCTGCATCCATCACTGGATCTGCAAAATTGAACAGGATGATATCAGCTAAATCATACTTGTCGATTATCTGGGCTGCCTTTAAATAAAGGTGTGAACTATTTGCCGGCATATCCAGAGGATTTGTGATGTGGGCCATGGCGCCAAGCCCAATGGTTCCCAGCTCTTTTTTTGTTTCGAGGGCCAAGGAGGGGAGATTCAGACCGTTCGATTCCGCTTCATCGGATGCAAGGGTTGCAGACCCACCGGATGTGGATAAAATCACCACACGGTTGCCCTGGGGCGGTTTGATGAGCGCCAGACCTTTGGCGGCATCATAGAGTTGTGTCAACTTTTTTACACAGGTAGCCCCATATTGGTTACAGATACCTTTGAACACAGCATGATTGCCTGCCAAGGAGCCGGTATGAGAGGCGGCTGATTTTACGCCGTCTTCAGTTCGACCGGTTTTTAGAATTACCACCGGCTTTTTTGCCACGGCTCGTTTTAAGACCGATAGAAACTTTGGTCCATTCTTGATTCCTTCCAGGTAACAAACAATCGTACCGGTTTGAGGATCATCTGCGAAGTAATCAATGTAGTCTGCTTCGCAAATATCTGTCTGATTCCCCAAGTTAATGGCCGCTGTGATGCCTACCCCATCCCTTTCGGCCCATTCGGCCAGTGCAGTGGTGACAGAACCGCTCTGAGTAATTACAGCCAGAGGCCCGTGCTGTTTAAAGACAGGAGAGAACATTGCATTCATTTTGTTAGGAAGATAGGTCACTCCCTGGATGTTTGGGCCCATGATCCTAATGCCGTGGGTGCGGGATATCTCCAAAAGTTCTTCTTCCAGGTCCATACGCCCGAACTCTTTAAATCCGGCGGTCATAATAATAGCGCCTTTGATACCTTTTTTTACAGCTTGCCGAAGTACGTCGGCCACGAAGCGAGCCGGTACTATAATCACCACTGTGTCCACTGTGCCTGGAATGTCCATCAAGCGGTTATAGGCTTTAATACCCATTATTTCATGACTTTTGGGATTCACCGGAAATAATTGTCCGGTATACCCGCCGTTGATGATTGTTTCCATAGTCATCCCACCAAATTTTTCTGTGCTATTGGAGGCACCCACTATGGCAAGGGACCGGCTGTTTAGAACCGTTTGAATTGCCTCTTGCTTATTCAAATTATTTTTCCCATTCAATATTACCATCTACGCCTATCAACTGGCCGGTAATATGGGGGGCTGCGTCTGAGGTTAAAAAAAGCACCATCTTCGCTAACTCTTCAAGCTCTATAAGTGTTCGCATGGAGGTAAAATGCATGGCTTCTTCTTTAACCTGGGCCACTGTTTTGCCTTCAGATTCAGCAACGCGGCGCAAAATAATATTCACCCGCTCATTATTAATGCCACCGGGCAGTATGGCATTACAACGAATATTAAACGGCCCCAATTCTCTTGCCAGGTTGCGTGTCAGACCTTCAACCCCAAATTTTGATACAATGTAAGGACTTCTATTTGGCAGGCAGGTTCTTGTGGAGGCTGTGGAAAAATTCACTATACTTCCTTCCCGATGCTTTTTCATCTGAGGAATAACCTTACGTACACAATAAAACATGCTGTTCAGGTTAACATCTATACTTTCTCTCCATAGTTCACTTGAAATCTCTTCTATTGGTGCAGTAGGGCCCGCAATACCGACCATATTAACAAGAATGTTTACATGCCCCATCCAGTCAAAGGCCTCATTAAACAAATTATCCACATCTGCTTCCCTGCCCACATTTGTCACGGTTCCCTTCATACCGGGATTGGCCTGAAGCGTTTCATCAAGAGCATCTTTGCGAACATCACAGATGTGCACCTTAGCCCCCAATGCCTGATATTGTTCTGCGATCAAGCGCCCAACACTGTCTCCTGCCCCTGTTACTACAACTTTTTTTTCCATATCAATCTCTTCTTTGATTATTTGACCAAATCGTTACATCAGATTTACTCTAAGCTTGCTAAATACAGTTGCAAGGGCGGCGCATTGCAGCCCGGGCAGCCCACTCAACAATAGATGTCATGTCGAAGACAGGCAATTGAACACCATCCTGTATGGCTGCAGCGAACGGAGGCATATCACTGCATTGCAACAATATGACAGCAATTTCCGGACAATTATCGACCATTTTTTTTGCAAGCTGTGTCATATCGCTGGCCAGTTGTTTTGGATCAAAGCTTGCATCACAGTTTGCCATTTTCATAAAAGATTCAAGCTTGATGGCCTCATCAATCACAAGTCTGTCCGGATCGGTAATTCCGCTTTGATCAAACACTTTTGGTGTCAATGCAGATGCGACAGCAGCAATCACACCAATTTTCTGATCCGGTTTCAGCGAGGGCAAAATCCATGGGACCTGCATCATGACCGTTAGGAATGTCGGCACACAAAGTTCAGCAGCAGTCTGCTTTTGATAGTTTGCAAACGACCCGCAAGCCCCGAGAACCACCCGCGCTCCTCTTTTTATTAGCTTTTGCCCGCCTGCGATCACACGTTCACCGATATTTGCATCCCCTCCCATTACCTGGTCGGCTTTAACTCCTTCTAAGACTTCATATAAAACAGGAAAGTTGAAGCTCTGGGCATTGGCAACATTACCAGGTAAAAGATGCATGTTATCCTCAATCACAATGATACCGACGGGAAATCCCGCAATGGATTGTTGAGGGTTATTCGGCACATTTGATGCAATAGTATTCTTGAAATCGTACATAAAATTCTCCATTTTCTGCTGTTACTGATCGCGCAGATTCAAAGTTTTTCTGGCTTCTTTTACAGAAGTGATATCGCCTCCAAGCCGCTGAATAATATCAATGGCACCTTCAACAAGCTGTACATTGGTGGCAAGTTTTCCTTTGCTGATATAAAGGTTATCCTCCAACCCGACACGGACATTACCGCCAAGCAAAACGGATTGTGCTACCATCTGCATCTCCTCAGGTCCTACTCCTAATGCTCCCCAGACACAATTTTCAGGCAGCATATCATACATGGCCATGAGGCCTTTTGGGGTCGCCTGGGCAGCGTATTTTACTCCCATGCATAACTGGATAAGGGGAGGTGCATCAAATACACCTTCATCAATAAATCGCTGTGTTGCCCACATGTCACCCAGATCAAAGCATTCGATTTCCGGTTTTACTTTAATTTCCTGAAGTCGTTTTGCTATAGATCGTACATGCTCGGGCAGATTGCAATATAGGTTGTCCATATAGTTCATAATCGGAACATCCAGCGAACATACATCGGGCATGGCAGCTTCAATGTGCTCCATTCGTCTTTGCCAGGGCCAGAAATCGCTTTCCGGCGCCAATTTTGAAGGATCATTGATATCAAACCCAACATGCATACCGATGGCAGTGGTCAAATTGATGATGACATCTGTTCCCTTCTGGCGGATACGATCTACAACTTCCACAAAATCAGTTGTCTCTGTGGATTCAAGACCTGTTTCAGAATTGCGCACATGGATATGAACCATTGTAGCACCGGCTTTTGCCACATCATCTGCAGATTTTGCTATCTGCTTGGGGGTTATTGGAATGTTGGGATTTTTCTTGGTTGTATCCGCGTTCCCGGTCAGTGCACATGTTACTAAATAATTGTCCTTCATTAATGGTCTCCTCAAGTCAAGTTTTTCATGATTTTAATTTTCTAATTCCCCATAAGCAAATTAGGCAGCCACAAAGTAATAATTGGTATGAAAGCGATCAGCAGTAATGTAATGAATATCGGTAAAATGTATGTGTAGCTGGCTTTGAAAACCCACATTGGAGATCGTCCGGTAATGGCACTCATAACAAAAAGCAATAAACCAAAGGGCGGAGTAAGCATTGCGATCATCAATGTAAGAGTGGTGACAACCCCAAAGTGCACCGGATCAATTTCATAATTAGCCAAAAGCGGATAAATGATCGGTAAGGTCATGATCATGATTGCGGCCTCTTCAATGAACATTCCCAAGATTAGAAACAAAAAGATGAAGATTCCCATAGCCGCCCACTTATTGTCGGTTATTGAAAACATGAAATCAGCAAAACCCGTAGTCAATCCCTCAGCCGTCAATATCCAGGCAAAAAGGCCGGCAACTGCAATAATAAAGGCAACAACAGCCGTTAAGTTAACAGAATAAATCACGGATCGATAAAAAGCAGTCCAGCTCAGGGTACGGTAAATGACCTTACCAAGAATGACAGCATACAGACACGCTACGGCTGCGGCTTCTGTGGGTGTAAAAATACCGCTGGCAATGCCGGCAATGATGATAACAGGTGTCATACATGGTAAGAAAGCACGTTTTGTCGAATGAAAAAATTGCTTCATTTTTGGAAATGACGATCGAGGATAATCGTGTTTGAGGGCGTGAAAATACACCCTGATCATTATTGCTATACCCAAAAGTACTCCCGGAATCGCTCCGGCCAGAAAAAGCTTACCCACTGAAACCTGACAGATAGCGCCATAAAGTATGAAGAACAGAGACGGGGGAAGAATTGGGCCAATGGTTGCTGAAGATACGGTAACAGCAACAGAGAATTCTTCATCATATCCAGCCTTTTTCATCATGGCCAATTCCATACTGCCCAAGCCTCCGGCATCAGCAACCGCCGATCCGGACATGCCCGCAAAAATCATGCTGCCAAATACGTTAACATGACCTAATCCTCCTGGAATCCAACCCACAATGTCATTGCTGAATTCCATGATCCGATCCGTTATTTTTGCTTCTTCCATCAGTTTGGCGGCCAGGATAAACAGCGGTAAAGCGATCAGGATAAAACTATCGATTGAATGTGCCATGACGTGCCCCATCAAGCCCAGTGGTACATCCATGTAAAGGATATATATTGATGATGCTCCCAAAAGGGCGAAAGCGATCGGTGTCCCCAGGATCAGTAAAACCAGAAATATGATAAAGAGCGTTATATTAAGCATGGTGTTCTTGCTCCTGATCTAATGATGGATTGAATAAATCCTCCATAAAATTAATACTCACAATTATCCAGGCCATGACGGCTCCGATAAAAACCGGTAAATAGAAGAACCACATGGGCACGATGGGATTGGGGTAGTTGCCCAATGAGGATAATAAAATTTTATATAGACAAAATGCATAGAAGGCGAGAAGGACGTCTACAAAAAGAGTTGAGGATAAATTTATCACTCGCAGTAATTTTTTAGGTAAACGCGCGACAACAATGTCAATGGCAAGATGAGATTTTGTTACAAAAGCCATAGCAGCCCCCAGAAAAACTATATGAATCATCAGCAGCTGGCAGGTACCTTGCGCCCAAACCAGGGGTTGATGAAGAAAGTAACGGGCTGCCACCTGATAAAGAATAATAAGCAAAACAGCTGTACAACATATAAAACACCATATTTCCAGGGCTTTTTGGATAATCATTCGCAATTTGATCAACCCATTTATTGTCATTGTTTTCATATCCTAGTCCACCTTATTCCTGTCTTAAGATTCCTCAATTATCATCACGGACTTAAGTGGTACAATCAAAATTTGCCGGATTATCAGATCACATCCGGCAAATTTCATTGGCACCGACAGGCAGTTCATTCCCAGCCTAACTTAACCACTCGATCATAGTAGGCACCCCAGTTGTATTTGGCATTTTTAACTCTAAAATCTTCTGCGAATTTAGCGGCCCTCTCTTTAAATACGTTTTTCTCTTTATCAGTTATTTCAATGACCTCTAATTTTGGATTAGCAGCCATCATTTTTTTAAAAAATGCTTTGGTAGAAGGCTCAACTTGATCAATTTTCCATTCAGCCACTTCCATGGCAGCAACTTTGACAATCTTCTGCTGGTCAGGGGTAAGGAGTTTCCAGGCCATTTTGCTCATGGAAACAATTTCATTAGTATAGACATGTCCTGTCAATATCAAATAGTTACAGACCTCATGCCAATTTCCATACCAAATGCACTCAATTGAGCACTCTGCGCCTACAGCCATTCCCTGTTTAAGGGCCACATAAGTTTCCGGCCAGGGGATAGGAGTCGGTGTGCCCCCCAAAGTTTTTGTGAAATACTGAGAGAGTTCAGAAGGCTGACTTCGAAATAATAGACCCTTGGCATCTTCGGGATTTTTTACTATTTTATTTACAGTCATCAGATGTCTAGGTCCAAGGATAAAGGGTGCAAGAGGAATGATACCGGAAGCCTTGACTACATCTGCAGATAAGTCATTAAAAATACTGCTTTCTAAAACTTTTTTATAACCCTTTAGATCCCGGTATACATACATAAAATCGAGAACTCCGAAAGCCGGATTTATGTTGGCAATATACGCTGCGTCAGACATTACTACATCGACTGTGCCTAAGCCTGCTGCCTCAACAAGGGGTCCTTCCTGCCCTAACATTGAGTCATGAAAAAAATCGAATTTGATTTTACCATTAGTTCGATCAGTGACTAATTTGCAAAATTTCTCAATCTGCTGTGCTGACATGGAGCTGGCTGGAACTCCGGTTCCTACTTTCATTTTTATGGTTCCATCACCTGATTTTTTAGCTGCCAGACTTATGCCCGGAAGCGCAGTCACTACAATCAATGCAACGATTGTAAATAGAGCCAGAGTTCTAATAATCCTTTTTCTTTTCATAATCCATTCTCCTTTTTAAGTTTAATGCAAACTATAAACTATATTATATAATTTATCATACGTGTCAAGAAAAATATTGCATTGCCATTAAAAAACATTTCCTAAATTCACTTTTAAATTAAGTCAATAGTAGATCTAATTTGTATTTATTAGTAATTCATACTATATTTCAATATGTTATATCATGATCATATCCATCATAGTTAAAAAATCAATCTGCTTAAACTAAGTTTTAATCGAAAATTACCTATAATTTATCCTCACTTATTATAGCCTTTATCTTGACAATCAATGACACATGTTTTAAGATTTCAATAAAACTTGTCATTGATAAAAATGAAAGGCAGAACCAATAAAGGTTTGCATAAAAATGAAAATTCAAAAATCCCTCAACAGCCTAAATGATATCGAACTGATAAGAGAACATCTTTCTGATAAACCCAGAGATTTGTTGCTTTTTGATCTTGGCTCGCAAACAGGACTGAAGATGATTGACTTGCTATCCTTAAAGGTAAAGGATGTTAAATATTTAAATATCGGAGACATATTTCCCTTTTCCGGCGGTCAAGCTGCTGGACTCGGTGGTATAAGAACGACTAAAGCTCTTAGTAAAACGATCCAAAATTATTTAAGTGAAACAGGAGCATCAGATAACGACTATCTTTTTAGGTCACGAAAATCCTCTAATCCTATAAGTATTACCAGTGCTTCTCGTTTGGTGAAAAGTTGGTTTCAATCCGCAGGCTTCAAAGGAGAAACCGGTGCCAGATCACTGCAAAAAGCCTGGGCATTATATTTTTGTGATGAAGTCACTATGAGGGAATCCAACGCCACATTCAAAATTATAAAGACAGTGACAATACAAGAAAGTGTGTATAGGGAATTGTTCCAGGCTATTATTTCCGGACGTATATTGCCGGGTCAAAAGCTAATAGCATCAAAGATTGCAAATGAAATGGGGGTTAGTCTGATTCCGGTTCGGGAGGCTATGGTAAGACTCAAAGGAACAGGGCTTCTTTATTCTGATAAGACTCGAGGCTTTGTCACCAATGAATTTTCCGAAAAAAATATAAGAGAGATTTCTAAAACCCGGATTCTACTTGAATGCCTTGCAGCCGAAAAGGGAACGAAAAATTGTAGTTCTGAAAATCTTAACCGACTTGAAATCATACAACAACAAATCACAGCACTCTCTTTGAAAAATAAAACAGATGAAATACTAAAACTTAATTATGAGTTTCACTTTATTATTTATCATGCTGCAGATATGCCAATACTCTTAAATATCATCGAAGGCTTATGGACAAAGGTAAGTCCCTATCTACATATGTACAGTGAAAAAACTACTCTGCATGACATCGATTCAGTGCTAATAATTCACGGAGGTATGCTAAAAGGGATGAAAGAACGATCTCCCCAAACTGTTA
>Ga0307988_1000922_pt1 | contig 18224 bp, 20 predicted proteins | sample EllFjometagen183_FD_203166 | JGI IMG/M metagenome (GOLD analysis project Ga0307988, IMG submission 203166) | Marine microbial communities from Ellis Fjord, Antarctic Ocean - #183 | ecosystem: Environmental > Aquatic > Marine > Unclassified | place: Southern Ocean | collected 2014-10-08 | reverse complement strand
CCGACTGGTCTTGCACATCAAAACCTGTTAACCAAAAAAAACCACTACCTAAGGTCTTTTTTATTTAAGATAAGAACAATTGACGACATATAAAAAACAAACCAACCAAAGGAAATTGCAATAGAATTTAGAGAAATATTGTCTTCAATTTCCATAAATACATACCGCCCAAATGGTACTTTAATTATATTGTTTAGCGACTTTATCGGAAAATATTGTGCAATCTGCGGCCAGATGCCATCTTTAAAATAGGGTGCATTTTCGAGTATTGCAACTGCAATTGGCTCAAACATTATTGTGTACAAAAAGAGCAATACAATAACAAACCCTGCTTTTTTTATTATCAATGCCAATAAAAAAGCCAGAGTACAATAAACAATTATTTCATAAAAATACGCTGCTAGAAATTCAAGTTCGTCAAATACAACTTCCATCCCTCCTACATGCGAATAAATTGCTCCATTTATTAATCCTGCAACAAATAAAAACAATGTACTAATAAATGCCATAGTCAAAATCATCATCATTTTACTCATGATGTATTCTTTTTTGCTAGCACCATCAATTACATTTTGCCTTAATGTATTATATGCTATATCGTTATTTACAGATATTATAACGATAAATGCCACAAATATTTTAACAAATGATCCCAAATATGTAATGTTCTGCCATATGTCGGGGAAATCAAAAATTGGAATAATGGTTGGATCAATACCCTGGAAATCGGCACCTTGCTGTTTTAGCCAAAATAAAAATAACCCACCAGCTGATGCAATTATTAATAGGGCAAACAAATACATTATCATTAAAACCCAGAAAACCTTGTAGTTTTTTATTTTAAGCCATTCAAGTTTTAATACTCTAATCATGATTATCTAGGATTTTTAAGAATTCTTTTTCCAATGAGTTTGTTTGGGTTATTAATTTCTTAAGAACCAGATTATTCTCAAAACAAAATTTATTAATATCTAATGCTGTGAAGCCATCTACTAAAACAAGAAATAGTGAATTGCTACTTTGGGTTATATGTTTTACGCCTTCAAAAAGCTCAAGTTTAGATTTTAGCAATTCGTTATTTTCACAACTTACTTCCACCTTGTTAATTTCTCCCTGCGTATCACTTACTAAACCTTCATGAATTTTAACTCCATGTTTAAGAATACAAAAGTGAGTACACACCTTCTGCACTTCGTCCAGTAAATGACTGGCCATTATTATTGTTTTTCCCTGAGTAGCAATTTCTGATATTAACTCCCTAACCTCTGCAATACCCTGTGGATCAAGCCCATTTGTGGGTTCATCTAATATCAGTACAGGGGGGTTGGAAAGTAATGCAGCACCTATGGAAAGCCTTTGCTTCATTCCCAAACTATATGTTTTAAATTTATCATCTTTACGATCAAATAAACCAACCTGCTTTAATACTACATCTATCCGGTTGTTACCTGATTCTTTAATGTGGGCTACAATTTTAAGATTTTGAACAGCACTTAAGTATGGTAAAAAGCAAGGGGTTTCGAGTATTGCCCCTATTTGTTTTCTTGCTTTTACATTTGGTATTCCACCAAACCAGCTATAACTTCCGCCACTAGGTGCAACCACATCTAAAATCATACCCAATGTTGTTGTTTTGCCACTTCCATTTGGACCCAATATGCCGTAAACCTGCCCTTCTGAAATACTGAGATTTAAGTCGCTTACCGCTACAATTTTTCCGTAATTTTTCGAAAGACCTGTTATTTCAATGGTGTTTATCAAAACCTTTAAAGTTTAAATCGAGTACATTAATAAAATCATCATTGTTAAAACTACTTATCATTTTTGGAATTTCTTCCCAATTAATATCACCTCTCATATAAAATACAACTGAAATATTATCCAAAACAACCACCCCAACAAATTGAGATTCAATATCTTGAGGACTGCCTAAAACTAATGTTTCATAACCCCCTCCAGCTATGGATACCAATTCGTTATAGTTCATAGAGCTAAAATCATCCAACATAACATCATACAATCTATCAGCAATACTTATTGAATCGAGGTTGTAAACAAGTAGTTTTTCAATACCACTTACCATATTATTAAATTCAGGATTATCGCCAATATTTAACATACGTATTGTACTGGGGTAAAAGCAAAAAGCTCTATCATTATGTTGCTCGGCAAACTCCTTAAAACTGTTTTCCTGCGCATTTACCGACAGGAAAACAGTTAAAAATATTAATGTTATGTATAACTTAACGTTAATCATCATCGTTATGATCATGTTTATCATTATCGTTATGACCATTTTTATCATTGCCATAATGGAAATTACTTAGATTTTGCATGCCATTCATATTCATTCCACTTGCTATTTTCGAAACATCTTTCAAATTTATTTCACCATAGAGGCTCATAAGTACAAATTCTTCATTTCCGCCAACAAGCATAATCAACTCAGTAACAATTCCACCCTTTTCTTTTATGGAAAATTTTACGTTTTCATCAGCATCAGTTACCGACATTAATTCCTCATAGCCGTTTTTATTAATATCAGCTGCTACCGACTTAAACATGCTGGCCGAGTTCTCAATACTATCAGCAACCAGAATTTTTAAGCCATCGAGTTTGCTTATTGCCATCATAAACTCGGTTTCATCTTCGGTACCACCTTCAAAGTTAGCAAACAACGAAAACATTTTTTGGTTAATTACAACCTTGGTAAAGGCATCATTATCAGAGTATTTGTCGAAATACTTGTTTATTAATGACTCTTGAGCCATCATTGAAGTTGAGATTATTAGACCTGCTAAAATTAGTGTTATTTTTTTCATGATTTAAAATTTATTTATTAATATTATATTTAATTACATTTATTTTATCAATTTTTTTGGTGTAGGTTTTCCCCTTATTTAGATTAGATGAAACAAGCATTAAAGCCTGCCTACTAATATCATATGCCTCTTGTGGATCATTAATTGTATATGTATTAGTATTTTCAGTCTCGCTATAGAAACCAATGGCTAAAGCAACTAAAACAATAATCATAGCGGCGGCGGCTGATATTTGCCAAAGTATGGTTGTTTTTGTTTGAGGATTGGTAAAATTTTTGCTACTACCTACAGCCTTGCGTTTTTTAAGCTCGGCAAAAAACATGCTTTCCACTGATTTTGAAGAATGATTTTGAAAATCTTTTTTAAGTATTCGTTCCTCTTCAGCAGAAGTATTTCCTTCCCAGTACTTTTCTGTTTGTTTTTTAATTTGCGATTCCATATTCTTCTATTTTTTGAAATGATGTCCTTATTTTTTGACGTATTCGATGAACTGACACTTTTACGTCAGAAACACTTATTGACATTACTTCGGCAATTTCTTGATATGTAAACTCTTCAACTTCTCTGAGGTGGAAAATTTCACGGTTTTTTTGCGAAAACTCATCCAATATTTTATTAAGCCAGTTCATGCTATCATTTAAAATTGATTCGTGGTCGGTTTCATCGCCCTCAGCTACAAGTGCTACCGAGTCGGGCTCGATGGTGAATCGGTTTGTTTTAACCCAATCGTAGCATTGATTGCGAGTTATGCGTAAAGCCCATGATTCGGGACTGTTAATGGTTGATAAAAGTTCTCGTTTATCCCATATCTTCATCAAACATTCCTGAACTACATCCTTAGCCGTTTCGTCATTTTTTAATATCGATAATGCATATCGATACATTTTTTGACTAGCTGGCATTATTATATTTTCAAATATTTTTTTCGGCATTTCAGAAAGGAGACGATATAATTGCGATAAAGTTACACAATAGTTAGCATTCATTGTAAAAATAGGTTTTCAGAATAAAAAACCAAGTTAAAAATATGAGCGTGTGATATGCCGTCGTGCTTTATTCTAAATCAATAATTATCTGTATGTTTTCTTTAACCAATTCAATTAAATCTGATGGTAAATTTCCAACTCTCTTTATTAGTCTTTTATTATCTATTGCACGAATCTGGTCAATCATTATATCACTGTCTTGATTCAGATTTGCCATTCCTTTTTTAAGATGAGTTCTTAATATTTCAGAGTCTATTTTAATATTTGTCGTGATTGGACAAACAATAGTTGAAGGATGAGGAATTTTGTTTAACAAATTAGTCTGAACTACTAAAACTGGTCTGGTTTTTCCTGGTTCTGTTCCAATTTGAGGGTTCAAATCAGCAATCCAAATTTCGAATTGTTTAATAGACAACGAAATGCCAACATAGAGTCCTAAATAATATCATTTTGTGATTCTACCAACTCCTTTCCCTACATTTGCACACATGAATTATCCTACAAACTTTGAGCATAAGGTTGGCTTTAGCCAGATAAAAAAACTCATAAGCAATGTGTGCATTAGCACAATAGGTCAGCATTTTGTAGACAAAATAAAATTTTCGTCTAACACTTCTGTTATTAAGAAACTACTAGACCAATCGAGTGAATTTGTTGAATTAATCACAATTGGCAAGTCGTTTCCTTTAAACGAATTTATTGATTTACGTAACGATATTGTTCAACTTAAAACACCGGGTAGCTACATTGAACAAGCCACCCTTTTTAATCTAAAAGCATCTCTCAGTACCATAAATGAAATACTCAACTATTTTAAAAATACTGAAGAAGACGCCTATCCCGAATTAAAAAAGTTGGTAGAAGAAGTCTATTTACCTGATGAATTACTTAAAGAAGCTGAAAAAATTATTGATGAAAAAGGAGAAATTAGAGATAAAGCATCGCCTAAGCTAAGCAGCATAAGGCAATCAATAACAAGCAAACACAGGCAGGTTTTTCGAGAAACAAAAAAGGCATTTGAGCATGCTAAAAAAATAGGATCTGTTCCTGAAAATTCAGAAATTACAATTCGTAACGGCCGATCAGTTATCCCACTAATGGTTGCAAACAAAAGGTCAATTGGCGGAATAATTCATGATGAATCTGCCACAGGGCAAACAGTATTTGTTGAACCACCACTTTCATTTGAAATTAATAATGAAATTAAAGAACTAGAGACTGAAGAGCGAAGAGAGATCATTAAAATACTAATCTCATTTACAGATAAACTCCGACCAGCTATACCCGAACTTATTGGTGCATATAGGTTTTTGGGGCTAATGGATTTTATCCGTGCAAAAGCTCTTTTCTCCATTAAAATAGATGCAAATCAGCCTATTATATCAAATACAAAAGATGTAGATTTACGAAAAGCTGTTCATCCAATATTATTCCTATCACACAAAGAGCAAGACAAAGAGGTTATTCCATTGGAACTCGAACTTTCAACCGAGAACAGAATATTGATTATTTCAGGACCAAATGCGGGAGGAAAATCTATTTGCTTAAAAACAGTTGGAATATTGCAATACATGTTACAATGCGGTCTTCTTGTAAGTGCATCCCCCGACAGTACTTTTAAATTATTTGATAATCTTTTTATTGATATTGGCGACGACCAATCGCTTGAAAATGACCTAAGTACATATAGTTCGCATTTATTAAACATGAAATATTTTTTACATCATGCAAATAACAAAACCCTAGTACTCATTGATGAATTTGGGACAGGCACCGAGCCACAACTAGGAGGGTCAATCGCCGAAGCAACTCTGGAACAACTCAATAATAAACAAACCTATGGAGTAATTACAACTCATTATACAAACCTAAAACTTGCCGCAGAGCGATTAACGGGATTGGTGAATGGAGCCATGCTTTTCGATTCCAAAGAAATGCAGCCTTTGTACAGACTCCAGATTGGTAAACCCGGTAGCTCATTTGCTTTTGAAATTGCAAAAAAAATTGGATTCCCAAATAATGTATTAAATAGTGCAAAAAATAAAAGCGGAGGTAAACACGTGCGTTTCGATCAGCAGCTTCAACAGTTAGAGATTGATAAAATTAAGCTGCAGAAGCAACTCCAAAAAGCGGAGTCGGCAGATGTTATGCTTAATCAGATGATTGAGAAATACACCACTCTGGTAAATGGCCTAGAAAAATCAAAAAAACAAATAGTAAAAGATGCTAACGAAAAAGCATTATTGATAATTGAAGGTTCCAACAAAGCTGTTGAGAAAACCATTCGTGATATTAAAGAAGCTGGTGCAGATAAAAGTAAGACGCGTGAAATACGTAAGGAGCTTGATGAAAAAAAAGATGAACTAAAAAAAGAACCCGTACTTCTCTCCAAAAAGAAAAAGAAGAAAAAGCAAAAAGTAAAAAGTATAATAACCGAAACTCAAGATATTGACAATAAACCTGCTGAGGTTGGTGATTATGTAGTTATTAGAGATACCGATATTGTTGGTGAACTTATTTCAATTGAAGGAAAAGATGCTTATTTAAATGTGAATGAAATAAAAATCAAAACTTCTGTTAACAAACTCCATAAATCAAAAGCCCCGGCACGAAAAGCAATGCGCCGTAAAGGGTACAACGACATAATTAATGATATAAATGAAAAAACTGCCAATTTTAAGCTAAGTATTGATTTACGTGGTAAAAGAGCTGATGAAGCATTGTCGGATTTACAAAAGTACATAGATGAAGCCATACTGCTTAATATGCACGAGGTAAGCATACTACATGGTAAAGGTTATGGGATACTACGTGAAATTATTCGTGAATACCTACAAAGTGTAGATGAAATTATAAAATTTGGTGATGCGCCAATAGACATGGGTGGGGCAGGAATTACTAGGGTTTATTTGTAGTTGTTGGGCAACTGAAAAAATTGCCAGTATTTTAAAAATAAATAAATTAAATGGTTGATAGAACATGAAATTTAGAAGCACTATTTTTCTGATATTAATTTTCATTTTTTGTAGCATATTTGCTAAATCACAAGAAAAAAGTTTTTTTTCGAACAAATATCTTATTGTATTAGATGTACAAGAATATTACACAAACGGTAAGTTGCCAGAATATTCTACCCAAAAGGTAATTGATTCTGTAAATTATGTAATTAACAAAACAGCTAGTGATAAAGTTATTTATATAAAAAGAACTCATAAACTATTAAATTTATCTCTGTCATTTCCCTTCATTTACGTTTCGCTAGACACATTAGCAATTCGATTAGATAGTAGACTTAATTTAGTAAATGAGAATATTTTCACAAGAGAGAAAGCCAATGCATTTACCCTAAAAGAGTTGAACGATTTTCTTAAACAAAACAACGCAACAGAAATTGTTCTAATTGGTTTTTTGTCAGAAGATTTCCTATACAAGTCAGTAATAAGTGGCAAAAAACTTGGATATGATATGTATGTGATACCAGAAGCAATTATTGGAAAATCGCAGATAAGTAAAAATAAAGTGATCAATAATCTAACTAAAGAAGGAATAAAAATAATAGACATAAATGGAATGTAAAAAGTTGAATAACAACTTCATCCAGCAATAAATAGTGCATTTGGCAAATACTACTTAAAATTAACATTATCCAAGCCAACAGCCAATAGCCAATAGCCAATAGCCAATAGCCAACAGCCAACAACCTACCTTCTTATTCCCAATCCCATCTTAAACATTTTTTTATCTTTGCGCCCTAAATGGAAAAAAGCACTTTTATAAATATAAACTTTGTTAACTGGGAACAGTATGTTAATCAGGGATTAATATTATTAGATTTTTGGGCACCATGGTGTACTGCTTGTATTGCACAGGATAAAATTTATGATGAAATTGCCCAAATATTTCCTGATAGTTTGCTAATTGGCAAGATTGATGTAAATGATAATCGTGTGCTTGCTGATAAGTTTGGTGTTAGAAATATTCCGTTTTTAATTCTTATGAAGGACGGGAAACAAGTAATGCAAATGTCTGGTATTGAGAGTAAAGAGCATTTAATTAGTCAGATAAAAAAACACATATTATGAATTATTGGTTAATACCACTTATTATACTAGTATTACTATTAGTTGTATCGTTTTATAAAAGATATAAAATGATAAAAAACATGGACGTTAACGCTCCTGTTAGTGAAAATCTTATAATACTACGTGATGCAGCTTTTAAAAAACAAATTAAAACAGGTGTTACGCTTATTGATTTTTGGGCACCTTGGTGTATGCCTTGTAAAATTCAAGGACCAATAGTTAGTGAGGTAGCTGACGAATTTGCCGGAAAAGCTGCCATTTGTAAGCTAAATATTGATGAAAATAAAAAAACTGCCACTGAACTTGGCATAAGGAGTATCCCTACCATTATTATTTTTAAAAATGGAAAAATTGTTAAGAAACTAGTTGGAGTTAAAACTAAAGCCGTATTGATTAAGGCTGTTAAGGAGCACCTTAGTTAGTAGTTATACTAACCTATCATAGAATATTGTAATATTATATGCATCTTTTGCACCTACTAAATACAAAATTCTATCACGGGTTAGTATAGCTTTAATGCTAAAAATTCATAGCACAAAATAAGTTTCCATATATTGAAACTATTTAGTATCTTTGCCACGAAAGCATATTAATATGGAAATAAAATTTGAAGTTTTCTTTTTAGATGAAGCGATTGATTTTATGAATAATATTGATGCTAAATCAAGAAAGAAAATCTATTACAATATTGATAAGACAAAATTTAAAAATGACCCTAAGTTGTTTGAAAAATTAGAAGGTGAAATTTGGTATTTTAGAACTAAATTTTTGAAGCTACAATATAGAATATTTGCATTTTGGGATAAAACAAGTAAAATTGATACACTTGTAATTGCAACACATGGGATTATCAAAAAAACTCAGAAAACACCTAAGTCTGAAATAGCAAGGGCGGAAAGAATAAGAAAAGAATATTTTGAAAATAAAAATCTTTAATCATGGAAACAAAAAGTAAAATGAAGATGATGAGTTTAGACCAAATGAAAGATATGCATTTGGGGAAAAAAGGTACCATTGAGAGAGATGAATATGAAATGGAGCTAAAAGTTGAAATCTTAGGTGAAATGATAAGAACAGTTAGAAAAGAGAATCATTTAACGCAAGAACAATTAGGCCAATTAGTTGGGGTAAATAAATCTCAAATTTCAAAATTAGAAAAGAATACAAAAAATGTTACAATAGAAACTATTTTAAGAGTCTTTAGAGCTTTAAAAACCAATATTAAATTTACCCTTGAACGTTCTAATGATAAATTGGAATTAGCCTAAAAATAAAAGCACTAAAAGCTATTTTGTTCCATTTTGTATTTTATAACTTCTATGGGGCAGGTTCTGGAAAAACTGGTTCAATTTCAGTCTCATAACTTTCAACTAACATAACAAGCAGCTCAGCTTCATCAAAAGTCGAATCATCCTTTTTTGAAAACAATTGCAGTTAGCTTTTTTTATCACAAAGAACAGCCATATTGTATTTGAGTATTACGTAGTTTGTAATGGCATCAGGTAACTATGCGGCAAGGATAGAAATGATAGATTGTTGAAGTTGCGATGATGTTTTTGTTGGTTGGTGGCTGCTGACAGCGGAAGCACCCGCACTACCTACAAAAACACAATCGGAACAAAACAACTATAAATGTATAGCCTGGCTGCCGCCATTCATAAAAAAATCAAATAAAAAGTAGGGTAAAGCATTTGTCGTGCGGTATTCAAATATAAAACGAATATTATTTAAAACTTTAAACGTATAACTATGAAAAAATTAAATTTAATTACCGCACTACTTCTAATTGCCGGAATTGTTTCGCTAACCTCATCGTGCAAAAAAGAAGATCAACAAGTAATTGACGACACATCGGCAGCAGCTGATGATGCATTTGCCGAAGGTATTTATACTGATGCAACCAATATTGCCGACGAAGCATATGACTTTGGAGCTGGAGGATTAAAGACTGGTGACGATGCAGGCCAGTTTTTAAGTAACTGCGCCACCGTAACCCTTGATACAACAGCTGTACCTCGCGAACTAACAATAGACTTTGGTGATACAAACTGCCTTTGTAGAGATGGAAGATACCGCCGAGGTAAAATTATTGTAACATTTACAGGCAGATACAGACATCCGGGTACCGTTATAACTTATGGCTTTGATGAGTATTATGTTAACGGCAACAATGTTGATGGCACGAAGATTATTTCTAACATGGGCTTTAATGAAGATAACAACATGTACTATACCATTGAGGTTGCTGGTTTAATTCATTTAGCAGATGATGGCGGCACAATTAGCTGGAACGCATCTAAAATAAGAGAATGGGTTGAAGGTATTCATACTATTTTTAATCGTTGGGACGATGTTTACCTAATATCAGGAGAGGCAAATGGAATTAGACCAGATGGCAATACCTGGGAAAGCCAAATTGTAAACCCATTACGTGTTCAAATAAGCTGCAAGTGGATTGTTTCGGGAACAATGGAAATACAAAGAGGTGAACTGCCATTGAGGATACTAGATTATGGAACCGGTGAATGTGACAATATTGCAACAGTACTTGTAAATGGAGTTACTTATACAATATTCTTAAGATAAATAAGACTAAGAGAGTGTCTAAAAATGAAGACTTTTTGTCATTCATAACGTAGTGAAGAATCTCTATTTTAGTAATATTCAAGGGTATGAGATTCTTCGCTTTGCTACTAATGACAACTATTGTAAACAGATTGTATATCAGAATATTATCAACTATTCCAAATATCTGATAGTTGATGATAAATACCGTGTAGCGGTTACTATTATTGTAAAAAAACAGAGTTAAGAACATTCGCTGTAGGCGATTAATAAAAATTAGAAATTATCCTCTACGAGGAATTTGTTTTGGCTTTGGTTTTTTTTACAATAATTTTTGCCCTACAGGCAATAACAAATAATAATTATATAAACCATCAAGTTTTTTTTGTCATATCGCTTCATGGGCTCCCTTTTATGGGGTCTAAATTCTCAGAATGACAGTTCTTGCTAACTTTTTGGATACTCTATTTGCCAATTAAATAACTAAAACAAAAAAATATGTAGTATTTTTACTCTAATCTTAAACTGCAAATCTTTTGACACGAACGTTTTTTAAGGACATTTTTGATAATCATTTTGATGCTGTGCGAAACTACATCTATTACAGATCGGGTGATTTGGAAATTGCTACAGATATTGCACAAGAAACCTTTATGAAAATATGGGAAAAGCAAATTGTAAGCGAAACCGGAAATACCAAAGGGTTGCTATTTAAAATTGCAGGCGACTTGTTTATTAGTAATTACCGAAGGCAAAAGGTATTACAAAATTTTAAACTAAGCTTAGTACCCAAAGTTGAAAATCAGTCGCCCGAAGATAGTCTGCAATTTAAAGAATTAGTAAGTAAATATGAAGCAGCATTAATAAAACTATCTGAAAAACAGAGAACAGTTTTTTTAATGAGTAGAATAGATAACATGAAATATCACGAAATAGCAAACACAGTTGGGATAAGTGTAAAGGCTGTGGAAAAAAGAATGAAATATGCACTTTTGCAACTAAAAAAGGATCTTGATTATTAAAATGAATAACGATAACAAACATATAATCAACAACAAACAAAAACATCTTGTTGATGACTTATTTACTAAGGCTGATGTTGCGCATGCGAAATCCAAGAATGAAATATGGAATGAGTTAGTTAACAAAATTGATAGTAGTGACAGAAAAATAAACACAACTTCCAATAAAAGTACCAGGGCTTTTACACTAAACTTAATTTATGGTATTGCAGCAACCATTCTACTGTTAACCGGGCTATTTTCTGTTCTTCGTTATTACAATACAACAATTAATTCACCTTCAAATCAAGTTATTATCACAACCCTCCCTGATGGATCAACTGTTACACTGGCTTCCAACTCATCCATTTCATATTATCCGTTGTGGTGGCAATTCTCACGCAGAGTATCATTAAAGGGTGAAGCATTTTTTAATGTTGAAAAAGGAAAACAATTTAATATAACCTCTTCACTTGGTAAAACAATTGTGCTTGGCACAAGTTTTAATATTTTTTCGCGTGGTGACGAGTATAAAGTTACTTGCATTACAGGAAAAGTAAAAGTTGTATCAATTACCAAGCAACAAGTAATTCTAACACCAAACTACCATGCCGAGTTAACTAAAAATGGTGAAATATTAGTTTCCAAAACAAAAAACATAAATACCATTACTTCATGGAGAGATAATATGTTTAGCTTCAGATCTGTACCTTTACAAGTTGTTATTAATGAAATTGAATATTATTACAATATAAAAATCACTTTAAACAGTAATTCCAATTATTCTTACACCGGTTTCTTCTCAAAACAAAAGTCGGCTGAAGAAGTTCTCAAATTGTTATGCAAACCTTTCGGAATAACTTTTATAAAAAAGGCTGAGGGTAATTACGAAATTATTCAATAAATCACTTTAGCTAATTTGGTTTTTACTAATTTTACACCCTATTTAAAATAAATCAAATTTAACATTGCGAAGAGGGGAAAAAATATCAGGAAACATTGATTGGCTAACTGTAACCATATACGTAATTTTGGTAACAATGGGCTGGCTGAGCATATTTACTGCATCTGCAGGTGAAGATGTTACCGACCTATTTGATATTTCCACCCGATATGGAAAGCAACTTATGTGGATTGGATTTTCAGTAGTACTTGCCTCCATAATTTTAATTATTGATGCTAAATTTTTTACCACTTTTTCGTTTTACTTTTACTTTGGTATGTTACTGGTACTTGTTGGAGTGCTATTTTTTGGGAGCACCGTAGCAGGCTCAAAATCATGGTTTAAAATTGGAGGTTTTGCAATACAGCCAGCCGAATTTGCAAAATTTGCAACAGCCTTAGCCATGGCAAAATACCTAAGCACCCTGAATATTAACATGCAAGATTTAAAAGTTAAAATATGGTCGCTTGCAATTTTAATTACTCCTGCCCTACTAATTTTGCTACAAAACGACACTGGTTCAGCATTGGTTTACTTTTCTTTTGTAATTGTTCTTTTCCGCGAAGGGTTTTCAGGATTGATATTGGTTGTTAGTGTTGTAATGGCAATACTATTTATCGTCACACTTTTGTTTAGCGAATTATATGTTATCGCAGCATTAGCCGCACTTACAATTCTAATATTTACATTATCAAAATATTTTCGCAAACATTGGAAGCCAATATTGGCAATACTAATAATATCATCAGCCTTTGTTTTTACTGTAAACTATGCTTTTGATAATGTGCTTGAGCCTCATCAAAAAAAGCGAATTAACGTACTGCTTGGTATTGAGCAAGATTTACGAGGAGCTGGATATAACGTTAATCAATCTAAAATAGCAATTGGCTCAGGAGGGTTAACTGGCAAAGGATTTCGTAACGGAGTACTAACCCGATATAATTTTGTACCCGAGCAAAGCACCGATTTTATTTTTTGTACTGTAGGCGAAGAATGGGGATTTGCAGGAGTTACATCAGTTATTTTGCTATACCTAGCCCTACTTATTCGCATAGTATTTCTTGCCGAACGGCAGCGCTCAAAATTTAGCAGAATTTATGGATACGGAGTAGCGTCCATTTTATTCTTCCACTTTGCAATTAACATTGGCATGACCATTGGACTAGCTCCAGTTGTTGGAATTCCACTACCATTTTTTAGCTATGGAGGCTCATCACTATGGGCATTTACCATATTGCTATTTATTTTTATTAAACTGGATGCCAACAGGTTGAATGTGTTGTGATTTTTTATGGCGGGCAAATCGCGCTTTCCACTTATAGTTGTTTCATTACAGCTATTTTTTTATAAGTAATCCGTGGGCTTTCTTCGGCAGCCTCCGTTTACTAATAAAAAATACTGCTTTCATTTCAACAATCTATCGCTTCAATCACGGCCGCAACGTATACCTAAAACTTAGAAACTGTAATTATGAGTCCACTCTGAAAAGTAAAAAAAAAGAATGCCACTAAGGCACGAAGCCACTAAGAATCACAAAGAGCTTATTTACAACCCCTTACTCTTAGTGCATCTTTGTGTTTTAGTGCCTTTGTGACAAATTATGGCTTTTTGGAGTGGACTCAATTATGAGGAAATAAATTAGGTGCTGATACAAATTTAGTGGAATAGCACAGTTAAGCATTAGCACAAAAATTATACCTTTGCCATTAAAATAACACTACAGTCTTCCAGAAAACATTATTCAGCGTAAATCTGTCTAGCTGTGTAGCCAAATAGATCTGGAAAATATACTGGAAAATATTAAATACAAATAACATGAAACTATATCCCATAGAAACAGGAAACTTAAAATTAGATGGCGGTGCCATGTTTGGCGTTGTACCAAAAGTATTATGGCAAAAAGCATATCCACCAGATGAAAATAACTTATGTAACTGGGCAATGCGCTGTTTGTTAATAATAGATGGTGATCGAAAAATACTTATCGACAATGGTATTGGCAACAAACAAGATGAAAAATGGCTAAAACATTACTATCTAAATGGTAATGATACACTCGAAGCGTCACTTGCAAAAGTTGGCGAATCACCTAAGGATATAACAGATGTAATATTAACTCACATGCATTTTGACCATTGTGGAGGTAGCGTGAAATGGAATAAGGATAAATCGGGTTACGAACTTGCTTTCCCAAATGCCATATACTGGACAAGCCAAAAACAATATGATTGGGCAACAAAGCCAAATCGACGCGAAAAAGCATCTTTTTTAAAAGAAAACATCATGCCCCTTGAAGAAAGTGGCAAACTAAAATTAATTGATAAAGAGGGTGAATTTATTCCTAATATTACTTTTAGAATGTACGACGGACATACTGACGGTCAGATAATACCTCATATTAATGTTGACGGAAAAACCGTTGTTTTTATGGCTGATTTACTTCCGGCAACAGCGCATATTCCAATGCCATGGGTTATGGCATACGACACTCGCCCATTATTAACCCTCACAGATAAAGAACGATTTTTTAAGGATGCGGTTGAAAATGATTACATATTATTTTTTGAGCATGACCTGTATAATGAAGCATGCACACTTCAAAATACACCAAAAGGAACCAAAGTAAAAGAACAAGGAAAACTTAGCGATTTATTATAATGGCAAAGCACAATGAGCTTGGTAAAAAAGGAGAGGAATTAGCTAAAAAAATGCTCATTGAAAAAGGATATGATATTTTAGAAACAAACTGGCGTTTTGACAAAGATGAAATTGATATTATTGCCAAAGATGGCGATGAGCTGGTTATTGTTGAAGTTAAAACAAGAAGTACTAACATTTTTGGGTATCCGGAAGATGCAGTAAACTCAAAAAAAGAATTCTTTTTAATACGAGCCACTGAATCATACCTCGTTGAGAATAACATAAATGTGGATACACGTTTTGATATTGTTGCAATAATTCATAATAATAATGAAACTAAAATTCATCATATTATTGATGCATTTTATCCAGAATAATATTATACCAATTTGGTATTATTAACTTTTACAAAATATCTTGAACTGGAGTAAGTTAAATAGTAGTTGGTTGGGGCACATAACTTTGTTTTTGCTAGTGATTTTATTTACCCTCAAATTGTTTTTTCTTTCTTGTAGTATATGGCTTTGCATGGGATTTGTTGCCCTAATAGTTACATATACAATTATAACTGATTTAAAAAGCAACTAAGGAAACAAAACATTTGTCATGTAACAGAATTGCCCAGTAAATATATTAGTTTTGCACAAAAATATTTATCCATTATGAAAAAGTATTTATTATTAACAGTAATTTCTTTGTTATTGATTCAGGCAAAAGTAATAAGCCAAATATCACTTATTAACACTTACGACATTGCAGTTTACATTGCTGATATTGAAGATGTTGGGTATAAGTATTATGGGATAGATTATTCAACAAATCAGGTATTGATGTATAATACAGACCATACCTTATGGAAAACCATTAATATAGCAACTCCCGAAAATAGTACAATCGATGAAATCGCGTATGTTTCCTCAAGACTATTTAACAGCGACAACAATATTGAGTTACTGGTAGTATTTAATGAATACATAGAAACTAGTGACACAAGTGGATATTTTATATATACCACAAAAATTGTAAACGAAAATGGAGTTACCTTCCTCGATGTTCCAGGAGGAGGATATTCAGCCGTTTATGAAATAGGTAAAGATATTGCTAATTTACTGGTATATGTTTATGATTTTTCTGTTAGCCCATTTGAAGTTAGCACTAATATTTACAGTATTCCGGGGCTGCCAACTTCTACAAATGAGGAAACCTCAGGCATAATGTTGGAAAATGCATTTCCAAACCCTGCAAAAAGCTATATAACAATTCCATATAAACTAGAAAACAAAACTACTAATGCTAGTATTGTTATTTACAACGAATTAGGCTCCGAAGTGTACAAGGGAACAATATCTCCAAACTCAAATAACTACAGACTAAATACCAGCGTATTTTCCAAAGGGGTGTATTTTTATAGCATTATTGCAGATGGTTATGCTTCACATTCAAAAAAAATGATTGTCCAATAGTGAGTGCCTCAAAAAAAACTCTATATTTTACAAATGGCTTTAAGAAGCGTCAAGAATAAGGCTTGCGAAGCAACTAGAAACTAGGAGTTTACTCTTTTGTAAATGACTGGTTCTAGTTGCAAGTGTAACGCAGTTATTGACGTTTTATTAGAGCCAATTATACCAAAAGCTGATTTAGCAAAAATAAAGCTTCCTCAATATTTCCATTTTTTACTGCCTTATTTATATCATCAAATTTTAATTTATTTGAACCTATTGCCATAAGTTCATCAAGTATATCAAATGCCTTTGGATTTTTTAGTTTTAATAACTCTACAAGCTCATTTATTAACTTATTTATTCTTAATTCATTATCCTCACTGCTGTTTTCATCATGCTTAATATTAGCATTTATTGATAATACCAAACTATTCAAACTTTCTTCAAGTAATATTATATTATTTTCAAAAGAGGTTACATCTTCATTTAGCACAGCATCCTCAACGCTCATAGCAAATTCATAAACTTTATTTGCTCCAATATTTCCACTCTCACCTTTTAAAGTATGTATTATTAGTTTTGCTTCATCGTATTTAGATTTATTAATACATATTCTCAATTTTTTACAAATATCAGTATTAGACAAAGCAAACTTTTCAAGCACCTTCATATAAAGATTGGCATTATTCCCAAACCTAATAACTCCCAAACGCAAATCCAAATCAGGAATATGAACATCTTGTAAATCAAAATCACCACTATTGTCAGCACTAACAACTACAAATTTATCTTCTCCAACCCACTTCTGAATCTTCCTGTACAAATAGTCGGGATCAACAGGCTTTGTAATAATATCATTTATTCCAATGGAATAACATCTATCTTTAACACTATCCATAGCATCAGCTGTTAATGCTACAATTGGTGTTTCAATACCAAGCTTACGAATATGAGCTGAGGCTTCATAACCATCCATAATTGGCATATGTAAATCCATAAGAATTAAATCATACTTAGTTTCCTTTGCCTTATTTACAGCCTCAGATCCATTTTCAGCAACGTCTACATTAACATTAACCTTCCCAAGTAGCTCAAATATAACCTGCATGTTAATTTCATTATCCTCAGCCAATAATACATGGCATCCCAGTCCATACTTTTCAATTTTATAAGCCTCCTTTGTGTTAAATAGTTTATACGAAAAATATTCCATTCCAAATACGGATAATATTTTCTCCAGAATAACAGATGGAATACATGGCTTCGCTAAAATACCATCAATCAAAATATCATATTCATCCGAATTTGTACTTTTGTTTTTTGAAATAAGAATTATTTTTAAGGGAAGAATATTCTTGTCATTTCTAATTGACTTTATGACTCTAAAATCATCTGCTTGCTCATTTATAAGCAGTAACTCATATGATTTTTCTTTAAGCTTCATTATGGCCTCATCACTAGATGAAACCCCATCAACATTTAAAGAAAATGACTGTATGGCACCAACCATTGTTTCTAATGCCTTATAATTACTCTCGCAAACAAGTATATTAAACTCTTTAAGTTCATCAGGTATTTTATGAGTAGCAATGGTATCCCACGACTTAACACCAACTTTAAAATCAAAGTAAAATGTAGTTCCTTTACCTAATTCACTCTCAACCCTAATATTACCATCCATCATTTCAATCAGCATTTTACTAATTGAAAGACCCAATCCGGTTCCTCCAAATTTTCGTGTAA
>Ga0307988_1000921_pt1 | contig 18227 bp, 15 predicted proteins | sample EllFjometagen183_FD_203166 | JGI IMG/M metagenome (GOLD analysis project Ga0307988, IMG submission 203166) | Marine microbial communities from Ellis Fjord, Antarctic Ocean - #183 | ecosystem: Environmental > Aquatic > Marine > Unclassified | place: Southern Ocean | collected 2014-10-08 | reverse complement strand
CTTCCTCTCAATCTTGAAGCCTGTTTCATCAGAAGAGCTGTCAGTCCAGGCAAGATCTATCTGGCTGCTTGATGCAGCAGTGGCAGATAGTCCGCTTGGTACCTTGGGGGGCAGGGAATTTAATACATTGATTCTGCCGCCAGTTGTGGTTTTACCACTTAGGGACGTATTGCTGTCGACATTGTTCATGATTATATCCTTTACCTGTGTCATAGTCAAACCAGAATTATAGCCCCAGATCAGCCCGGCCAGGCCTGCCACGTGCGGTGCGGCCATGGAGGTACCACGCAGGTATTGGTATTCAGTGCCGGAATATGACGATGAGGCAGCGGTTATTGTTACGTCGTCAATATACCAGCCGTCAGAAACATTAGAGACATCGCTGGTAAAAAGAAATCTTACATAGAGAGTGCTGTTCCTGTCATACGCACCAAGATCCACTGTTGCGCTGAACCAATTACCACTAGTGCTTCCGCTGACACCCGTAAAAAGTGAATTAATATGGCTGAATTTGATATTTTGTTTCACCCAGTTTGAATCATCGGTAGAAGTTTCCACATATATACTATCATAGTTTGTTTCCGAAATTCCGCGCAATTTAAACTCGAGTTTTGCACCGGAGTGGGAGGAAAGATCAATGACCGGCGCTCTTGACCAAGAACTTGTATTGTTTTGATAATTCCCGACAGGGCTGTCTGTAAGAGAATATGAACTGCTATAAAATATGGAGCTTGAGAGCCCCCAAGTATCCAGGGTTCCCCCTGTTGTCCAGTCGCTCATATTTCCATCATCAAAATTGTCACTCCATACTGCCTGCCTGGCGGGTTGGGCACTGTAGATATTGTTACCCGGCGCGCCCACGTCAACCGAAACCGCTCCGTAATTAGAAAACGAAGCCTTGGCATCATCCTGATCAGTCGCTGCTACTGAAATGATATTAGAAACATCATAGCTTGAAGGATAAAAAGGTGCGGTGTCGTTATCGGTGCCAGCATTTCCCGCAGCAGCAACAAAGAGGATTCCAGCGTTGCCAGCAGCGATAATGGCATTCTTCACGGATATACTGAGAGGACCTCCCCCATAACTTGCATTGATGACCTTTGCACCATTTATCCTTGCGTAATTAATAGCTAATATTATAGCTGAAGTAGAGAGTTGGCCATAAGCATTGCCAGCTCTTAAAGGCATGATTTTAGCAGTCCAGCAGACGCCCGTAATACCCGTGGCATTATTGCCCTTTGCGGCTATGGTGCCGGCCACATGGGTTCCATGATCATTTGAATCCATAGGATTATTATCGTCATCCACAAAATCCCAGCCTCGCACATCATCAATATACCCATTCCCGTCATCGTCGATTCCGTTATTAGCTATTTCGCCGGTATTGGACCAGATATTAGCAGACAAATCGGGATGATTATAGTCAACGCCCGAGTCTATAACGGCGATTATAACATCACTGCTGCCCGTGGTGATATCCCAAGCCTCGGGCGCATCTATGTCAGCGTCCGCTGTTCCAAATGTCCCGTTGACAGACTGGCCTGTATTATTCAATCCCCACAACCTTCCAAAATATGTATCATCAGGTGTCGTGGCTGTTGCATAACGATAATAATTGGGTTCTGCATATTCAACATCGGGATCATTTTTGTAGATTTCGAGGGCATCTTCTACATCCAGATCTGCAGGGAGCTTGACATGCCGAACGCCGATGTATTTAAACTCTTTTATTGCTCTGATTCCCAAACGAGTTTGAGACCCATCTATGCTTGAAGCTGAAACAGAGGATTTGTATTTGACAAGCACCTCACCCGGGACATATTCCAATTGGGCCTGTGCGGATATGGCAAAGTTACCAAATAATAATAAAAAAACAATTGTTACAAACAGCATTAATTGTAGTTTCATTTTTTAATACCCCTTATTCTATTGGTTTTAACGCAATTTTATTGGCTATAACGTATATAGTTAGGTTCTGAATAATCCACTTCCTCGAATTGCTTGAGGTGGTTAATACTTTCCTGAACGGTTGAATCACTTCGAATTTTCAGCAGATATAAATTCGGGACCGAAACCACCTTTATTATTTCCAGATCCAAATCCCTGATAATTTTTTCTATTGCCTGCCTGTTGGCGTCGTTCCTGAATTTAACCAGCACCTCGCCTTCCATGTAATCCTGTTTTTTGACTCCGGAAATTCCAATGCCCACAACTTCAGTTTTTTTCAGACCAGGCTGAGCATTGGTGGGTCCCTGACATGAAATCGTTGTAAAGACAAGAATACTCGACAAAACTAAGGACTTAAGCAACCCTTTGATTAAATTAAATCCCAGGTGCCCGATTGTACCAGTAACAAGAACTTTCATGGGACCTCTCTTTTCTAAGGGTTATGATATACGATTTAAAATTTTTGATTTACGATTTAATATCACTATAAAATATTGTTGTCTATAGGTATAAATACCTATTTTTACAAAAAAAATTCTATAAGAAACAACCTTTGATTTGCAAAAAAAATCATTAAAATATATGGTAAATCGCCACAATCAATTGGGCAGAAGTCGCAACCAAAAAAAAAACTGACACCATAATTGGAGATAGAGCTGATTTGTGTAAACTTAGATTTTATTAATTTTTATGCAATAAAAACGTAAATTTTTAGTTCTGGCTTGTTATAGTCAGGATGTGTTTCAATGTACGCATGTTTAATCTATTTGTTGTCTGAGTGTTTTACAATACCATTTGCCGTTTTCATCTTTTTGTCTTGCCACAACACTTTTTAAAACAAGGGTTCTCATATTTAACCGGGCATGGGATTCTATGAAAAAAATGTGACTGGAGTAAGTGATTATTTTTGCCATTTCCCCTTTTTCCTTTTCAGTTAACCCGGCAATCGCCGAATACCAGTCTTTAACTGACAGATCACTGGTATAACCGCTTTTTTGGTCCTGCTTCAGAAGACGGTGTTCATTGATACTTTTGGCAAGGTCCTGCTTTCCAAAGGGAAGAATTGCCGCAATGACCGGAACAGGGGCCGTATTAATATTTATTTTTCCTGAAAATTGGTATTTTTTAAGAGTTGTGTTTTTATTGTCTGTCTTGTCTTTCTTAGCACCAAAAACAGTGAACAAATCGTTTAATTTTAATTGTGATTCTTTTTCTTGGTCATCCTGATCAAGAAATATATCGCCAAGACTTTCTGCTTTTGAAAGAATATCTTTTGATATACCTTTAACAAAAAACAATTCATTCAAGTCAAAAAATTCCCTGTTTGCACATTGATAAGGAATTCTCAGGGATTCATAGTATGATGATTCTGCACCTGAAATTCCAGTAATAGCTTCTCCATCTTTGTCATCTATCCAGTCAATAAGACTATTTATGATTTCTTGCGGGTCTCTTTGATCCTGAGACTTGTCACTGCTGATAAAAAAAGATAAAAGGTTCTCCCAGATCTGCTTTTGATCCATATTGACCTCATGACCGGGATATTCTTTGATCAAGGCGTTCACCTGAATTTTACCCATTTCATCAATAATTTTTAATTTAAGAGCATCGGCACCAAATCCAATTGATTTTATAATATTGCCTAAAGCTTCAGGATCTGACCATTCCTCCTGGACCGAGTCAATATTATTTTCGTTTACATCTTTTACAAGGATTGCTTTTGCAATATTAATTCCGGATTCTGCCATTCCCATAAGATCATAGTCTGTTTTGCCGGTTTCTGCAGTGATGACGCCTATTTTCACACGCCGGTTCAATTCCAGAGAGACTGCAAGAAGAATCGTAATAATGGAAAGCGTTATCAATAGTGCCACACCACTTTCATTTCCAAAGACATTTGGAAAAGTTTTACGATTCATTTTCCCTTTTTTCCCTATATGTGGGCAATACAATGGTGGTTGAAAAAACATCTGACCTTTCATGATCCCCGATTACAAGTTTGATTATAATTGAATACGGAGTGCTGAAACCAAAATTAGAGGAATCTGAATTCCAGTCCTCATGGGTGTTCCCATCCTGACCTATAAACATCAGTTCAAATGATTTTACCATTTCACATAATAGAGGATCGTTTCTGGTATTGTTTTTTTGGATCTCATTATAAAAAACAGATCTAATATCAGAGCGTTTCAGGATAATGGTTCCATTTTCAGAAGACTCCACATAATATTTGATAATTCCAATACGGATTTTCTGATCACTGTTAAAAGAAAGATGCTCAAATGACGCAAACCTGAGTTGAGAAAAAGTGTTTCCGTTAAGGGAAACCCTTTCCGATACAAACCTGAATCGGTCAGTATCATCAAACCCTTCCAAGCCAGGCGGTGTGTATACTGGATCATGGGTCAGGCAAAGAGATATGAGGTCCTTTTGTATCCTGTCCATGATGGTTTGAGCCATTTCATGGTTGTCCAGACCGGCATTAATGGGATCAATATTTGATATAACAATATTAAATGAAGCAAACAGCGTTGAAACGGCTATTGCAAAGATAGTGATGGCCACCAGGACTTCAACCAGAGTGAAACCTTTATATTTGTTGTGTCTTGTCATTGGGAAACAAATTTTAAGGTTTTAGTGGTGTAATGATATTCACCCTGGTTGTAAAAAATAGTACATATAATCTCAACAAGGATACTGTCATTGTCATCCTGGTTTTCACGATAGAGGGATTCAAAAGCAAGGGCATCATGGTTAATTTCAAATGTAAATCCTGGAAATTCCTCCAGAGAATCACTTAAGGCAGGAATTGAACCATTCATTGCCATTCCTGTTTCCCATTCTGAGATAACTTTTCGGGCAAGAAGCGGTGCTTTTGCATAAAAATTTGAAGCAATATTCATGGCCACAGTCTGGGTATGAAGCTTTAATACACTTGTAAACGCAATAGCGATAATTGCAACGGCCACCATGACTTCCAGAAGGGTAAACCCTTTCTCATCTGATTTATTCAAATTGAATATATTCTTCATATATTTTTACTTTGTGAAGAAAGGGTTGGATTAAACAGGAAAAAGGTTTCCCGCTACTGTCGGAAACATGTATAATTGCAGGATCTGAGTATCCTGTTTTATAAAATTGAATGCAGGAGGCATTGTCGGTTTTCTGCCCGGGCATATTAAATTCTACATAGTCAAGAGTAACATCTTCAGGAAGTAAAAATTCAGAAAAGGCTTTGTTGTCTGATGACCCCGAATCTGGTGGATTGCCTCTTATGCTGATGGTATTTGTGTCCGGACTTATACACATAAAGAGGTCTTTTCCCTGATGCCTGGCCTCTTTTTTCAGTTTGCTGACATTAAGAACAATCCAGTTTAAAGTGGTTTCAGTATCATCCCGAAGGATTCTTTGACTGAATTCAGGAATGGTGAATGAAAGCATGATACTGATAATTAGCAGAACTACAATAAGTTCCATGAGTGTAAAACCGGAATTGGGTGATATTCTACTCAATTTCCCAGCTTTTAATATCCTTGTTTTTATCTTCCCCCCCAGGCAAACCATCAGCACCATAAGAGATAATATCATAATCCCCGTGAGTGCCGGGGCTCAGATATATAAACTCCCTTTTCCAAGGATCTTTCGGTAGGGTTCGTTTTTCAAGGTATCCTTGCTTTTTCCAGCTTCCGGTATTGTCTTCTTTGTCAGGAGGTTCAATAAGTGCTTTGAGTCCCTGTTCTGTTGTCGGATATTTACCATTGTCCAGTTTGTAAAGCTTTAAAGCAGTATCAAGAGATGCGATATCAACGGCTGCTTTTATCATCTTTGCATCATCTGTTCTTCCTATTAACCTGGGCATGATCATTCCAGCGAGAATACCAAGAATAACAATTACAACCATTAACTCGATCAAAGAAAAACCCTTGATATCCGCAATAGTTTTTTTTGTCATATTTTTTTTGTTCTCCGTATCATTTGTTGCTTATCAGGCTTTTCAGTACTATATTGACCCGCTTAGGTTTTTTAAAAAATTATTTTATCGCCCGAAATCAAACCTTGCAAGTTTAATTCATAGCTTGTAACAGATAGTTATCTTAATTATATTTTCCGGTCAAGCCGCCTTTTCGGCGAATCTAATTTTAGCTTGGAGCAGTGCAAAAAAAAAAAAAAAAAAGCGATGGATTTAGGGCAATGAATAAGGTGCAATTGAATAATGTTGCTTAAAAATAAGTTAGAGGATATAGAACTGTCTTAGATATTTAGTCTTAGTATTTATTTGCCTTATCTTGGAAGTGAGTATGAGCAGCAAGGTTTTAGCAATTGATATTCAGCAGGATCAGATTTCATCAGTTTCGTTAACCCATAGTCTAAAGGGTATCCGTATTGTTGAAACAGCATGCAGTAAGATTGTTCAGGGGACTAAAGGGAATACCTCTCTTCAGGCTATTCAGGATACCCTGACAGAAATTCTTGTGGAAATAGGCGATGTGCATGACAGATGTATTGTCAGCATCCCTTCCACTTATTTTTTTTTCAGAACATTAGAACTGCCATTTAAAAACAAAAAAAAAAATGGTCAGATCCTCTCCTTTGAGCTGGAGAGCTATTTGCCATGCCCGGTTGATGATGTCGAGTTTGATTTTTGTATCCTTGATAAAAACTCAAAAAGTTCTTCTCGAAAAAATATTGTAGGAGTTGCCGGCATAAAAAAATATGAATTGGAAGAGTTCAAGAATCTTTTTGACAAGTGCGGCATTCATCCGGATGTAGTGACGACGGGCAGCGGGTACGATACATCTCTTGTTTGTGCCGGTGTAGCAGGCCAATCCGGTTTTTTGTTTTTTATACACGTAGAGCCTTTCCTTGCATCTATTTATGCAGTGAGATTTGGTGAAATAGCCTTTAGCAGAACCTTTCTATTAAATTCTGATGACCGGGTCCAGTTAGTAAAAACAAATCTTATGCATACGGTCTTGTCCTTTAATGAATTTTTCAGCAACACTTTGGAACTCGATGAAATTATTGTATCGGGCACGGCTTCTTTCATGCCGGAGTTGTGTGTTGATATTGAAAAAGAAATGAATGTGCGGGTTCATGATTTTAATATTTTTAAAGCTGAAAAAATAAAATCTGTATCCGGACTATCTGCTAATCTCCATTACGCCTCAGCACAGAATGCTATTGCCATGGGAGTCAATGAGATAAGGGGAGTTGAAAGCTATAATTTTACAAGGCAGGTTTCAGATTTTACATTATTTTACCATGAAAACAGATTAAATATAATTGTTTTATCGGTATTGTCTTTCTTTCTTTTTCTGGCATGGGCAATAAACCCGATTACACAGATTAACATGATGGGAAAAAGTATAGAACAACTGGACAACAGGATAATTCAAGTATTTAAGTCGTGTTTTCCTGATGTAAAGACAATTGTTGATCCGGTGCATCAAATGCAGGTTAAAGTGGCCGCTTTACAAGAGAAGAAAACCATTAATTTTTTTGATGAATATCCGCTTTGTATTGATTTGTTAAATGAAATTAGCAAATCATTGCCTTCTTCCCTTGATATTATTTTTTCAAGATTTGACAGGACAGAGAAGAATTTGCTTGTATCGGGAAGCGCAGATCAATTTAAAACAATTGATAAAATGAAAAATTATTTTGAAAATATTGAGCTTTTCAAGGAGGTTGATATAAATTCGGCTTCAATGGATAAGATTGACAAACGGGTGAAGTTTAATCTTAAGATTTTGCTCTGAACTTAAGGAGAAAAGTATTATTTGGCTTTAATAATGAACAGGCGGGAAAAGTATTCTGTTTTTGTTGCGTGCGTTTTAATCCTTGCAGTTATAGTGTACCAGTTTGGACTATCACCGTTTTTAGAAAAAAAGAAACTTTTTGACAGGCAGCTGGCATCAAAAAAGGAGGTTCTTAAGGAAGTTACGCTCTTAAAGTTAGAATATGAAAAGATATTAAATACGAGCGAAAACTTAAAAAAAATTTATTCCCAAAGAGACGAGGGATTTACTTTATTTGCTTTTCTTGAAAACCTTGCAGTTAAAGCCGGAGTTGCCGGAAATATTGATTATATGAAGCCGTCCTCCTTTTTGGATAAGGTGTCAAAGATTGAATTGTCCATAGTCGAAATGAAGATAAAAGAGATAAAATTATCACAGTTGATGTCATACCTATATCTTGTGGAGACATCAAAAAATGTTGTTTTTGTAAAGAGGCTTGCAATCTCCAGGGATGGAAAGAATAAGGGATCAATAAGTGCAGTGCTTCATGTTGAAACAATAAAGAGCTGAAAAGAGAAGGCTAATTAATGAATCTCAAATTCTTGGGTTATTTTATATTTATTGCAGTCTGCGTCATTTTTTCTTTGTATGCTCATTTCCCAAGCAAAACAGCAGCAAAATATATTGAACGAACTCTTTCACAGATAAATTCTCAAGTAAAAATAAGGATAGATATCGTTAATCCTTGTTTTCCTCCCGGTATAAAAGCAGAATCTATTCTGGTAAGTTATGCTGGCACGCCAATAGCAAACCTGGACAACTTCAAGTTTTTTTTTGATTTGACCAGTTTTTTCAGCAATCCCGTGACAAGCTCTTTTAAGGCCGATATTTTTGATGGTATCATGTCTGGTATTGTGAGAGTATCAAAGGAAAAACCGCGGGAGACAGGTATTGAATCCGAGCTTAAAAACCTGAATTTAAAAAATTTTCAGGTGAGTAAAGATCTGCCAGATTATAAATTTTCAGGAATAATTAATGGAAAAGTGACAGCAGGGTTTAAACAAGGAAATATCCTGAGAAATTATGGTGAAGTAGATTTTGCTGATTTTACATTACAATTTCCAGAGAATCTATTTTCTGTTGAGACATATTCTTTCTCAACGGGAAAAGTAAAATTTGTCATGCCGAAACATAATATAATTAAGATAGAAGAATGTATTATGAAAGGCAGGGAAATAGATCTTCAAGCTTCAGGTGAAATCAGTTTAGCAAAGAATTTTCAAAAAAGTATTTTAAATATCAAAGCCAGGGTTGTATTGTATCCCATGTTTTTTATGAATGCCGAAAATTCCATGCCTGTTGATGCAGCTAAAAGTGATTCTGACAATGCAATAATTAATTTGAGTATTGGAGGAACAATTCAAAATCCGACAATTACCGTGGAATAGGGAATAAAATGAAAAAAATTTTCACTATAATAAACCTGATTTTTATATTTTTTATTATAGATTTTTCCATATCAGCTTTTTATGAATATTTTGCTCGGGAATTTGAGATGGGTGATTATTCCAAAACCTCGGATGTGCTGCAACAAAAGTTTGGAAAAAAAAGTTTTAAAGATAAATCCTATTACAAAACCGTTGCCGGGCGCGATCTGTTTAGGACTGAAAAGGTTGATAAGTCTGAAGATAAGCAGAATTCAAAACTACCGGATAAAGAAATCCAGTTAACAACGCTTAATTTTGAACTTAAAGGTACAATAACTGGGACAGGATCAGAGCCGTTTGCAATCATCAAGAAAAAAAGAGGAGGGGAAGAACTGCTCTATACAACGGGTGATTCAGTTGATCAGGCTGTGATAAAGAAGATATTAAGGGAAAGAGTCGTTTTACTGGTTGATGGCAAGGAAGAGATTCTTCTCATGGGAAAAAGCAAAATTCAAAAAGATTCTAATAAGAGTGCGGGTGTCCCTACAAGTAGCCATAAAGATAAAATTGTTAATAATGTCTTGTTAACAGAGACTGATGTCGATAAATTGAGTAAAGATTTGGAAAATTTGAAAAAACATGTCAGGGTTCGTCCCCATTTTTATCAAGGCAAGATAGACGGTTTTCGTGTAACGGGAATAAAACAAGATTCAGTCTTTTATAAGAAACTGGGATTGAGGAATGGTGATGTTGTAGCAGCGGTCAATGAGAAAGAGATCAAATCAAGAAAAGAGGCTATAGATCTTTATAATAAGTTCAAACAAATGAATGGCAGTGTTGCAATGGAAATTGATATCAAACGGAATGGTTTACCAGAGAAAATTAGATATACAATTGAATAAGGTATGTAGATTATGAAAATGTTACCAAGAAACAGCAATCCGCTATTTGTCATTTTAGTTATTGGCTTGACATTTTTGAATTTAAATTTTGCCACGGCTGAGGAAAAAAAAGAAATAGTTCAGGAAAAATATGTCTCCATAGATTTTAATGATGTTGATATAAGGGTCTTTATAAAGTTTATCAGTGAACTGACCAATGAAAATTTTATTATTGACAACAAAGTCAAAGGAAATGTGAATATTCTTTCTCCGGGCAAGATTACTGTAAAAGAAGCCTATAAAGTATTTGAATCCGTTCTTGATGTTCATGGATTCGCTGCCATAAAGGCTGGAGAAATATCAAAGATCGTTCCTACATCTTCGGCCAGGTCAATGAACGTGGAAACAAGATTTAAAAGTGCCCCGGGTGAGGATGAAGATAAAATCGTAACCCAATTGATGCCCTTAAAATATGCTGACACCAATGCTATTAAAAAACTTTTTTCACCCCTTGTAGCCAAGGGAAGTGTTATCCTGGCATATTCTCCCACAAACACCTTGATTATAACGGATGTTTATTCAAATATTAAACGATTGATTAAAATTATTAATGCAATTGATGTAAAAGATGTGGGACGTCAGATATCTGTCATACCTTTAGAGCATGCTGATGCGGTTAAGCTTGAGAAAACCCTGAACACGCTTTTCAAGGCAAAGGCAGCAAAAGGGATCAGGGTAAGTCCTGATGACCTTACTAAATTTGTCGCAGACCAGAGAACTAATACCATTATTCTTCTGGCAAACGAGTTTGAAACGGTCAAGGTTAAAGAGCTTATAGAGGTGCTGGATAAGCAGGTTCCAAGAAGCGATGCAAAGATTCAGGTTTATTATCTTGAAAATGCTAAAGCTGAAGAATTGGCAACAGTGCTTCAATCTCTTTCAGGCAATGCAAAAGTTCAGGAAAAAGGCAAGAAAATTGCCCCGGTTGTATCTGATAAAGTAAAAATTACGGCTGACAAAGCCACCAATAGCCTTATTATAATGGCAGATAAGGACGATTATCAAGTCCTGGAAACTGTTATAAAAAAACTCGATATCCCACGTCCCATGGTTTATATTGAAGCATTGATCATGGAGATCCGAGATACGGATGATTTTACGCTCGGAGTTGAATGGATGGCTGGAACCTCTGCGGGAAGCATTGACGGGAAGCCTGCGGGTGTCTATGGCGGGTTTACGAAGGAAAACAAAAGCTCAGGTATCGCAGCACTGCCAACGATCACGGGAAATGTGCTAAGAGCTCCGGGTGGTTTTGCCATGGGTGTCATGGCTGAAGCCATCAGTATTGGCGGGATCACATTTCCCAACCTCGGGGCTGCCATCCGTGCCCTGAAAAAAAATGACAAAGTGCAGATCATTTCTACTCCCCAGATCATGACCATGGATAATGTAGAAGCACAGATAACTGTGGGTGAGAATATACCATATAAAACATCTACTGGGACAACTTCTGCAGACGTGAATTATGAAAATTTTGAATACAAGGATGTGGGTGTGACTCTGAAAATCACTCCTCAGATCAGCCAGGGACGTTTTGTTCGGCTCAACATTTATCAGAAGGTTGAAAAAGTCAAGTCAACTTCAGGCGATACCCAGCCAACAACATTGAAGCGAACGGCAGAAACCACGGTCGTGGTAAAGGATGCCGCCACCGTGGTCATAGGCGGATTGATAGGCGAGGACCTGAATGCAACGGATTACCAAGTTCCCTGTTTAGGAAATATCCCCCTAGCGGGCAATTTGTTTAAATCAACCTCCAGGAGTGGTATCAAGACAAATCTGTATATCTTTTTAACCCCCCATATTATTGAAAACCCTTATGAGGCGCAAAAAGTGTATAAGGAAAAGCACAGTCAGATTTTAAAGATCAAGGAAAAAACCATTAATTTATACAATGATAGTGAAACAAAATAGCAGCAGACAAGTAATATGAGAATCGAGACACTTTCCAGAATAATACAAAACCGGTTTGGCATATCAAGGGACATTTTGATTGCTGCGGAAGATTCAGCTAAAAAACATGGTGAATCTCTTAAAGACACTCTTATAAAGAAAAAGATTGTCACAGAAAAATTAATTCTAAAAGCATTTGAATTACAATATAATATCCCTTTTCGGGACCGGCTGGATTTTCAAGGTATCAGTTTCGATTTTACAAATATTATTCCCATACATTTTTTAAAAAAATATTATATTGTGCCACTATTAAAAAATGATGAAAAGGTGGAACTATCGGCACAGAAATCTATTATTGCTGTTAATGATCCAGGCTCTTTACAAGCTGTGGATAATCTTGTTTCATTATTAAAAATTGAAAATTATCAGCTTGTTCTGTCAACCAAAGGCGAAATTCTCTCGACCATTAATAATTTTTATGCCAAAAAGAGTGACAGTGCTCAGAAAATTGTTGACGATATGGAAGATGACGACAGTATAATAAATGAGATCAAGCAAACCTCAGACCTTCTTGACGATACAAGTGATGCACCTATAATCAAACTGGTGAATCATGTGATTTCACAATCCGTAAAAGCAAAAGCAAGCGATATCCACATTGAACCCGGTCAGACCAGTTTAAAAATACGCTACAGAATTGACGGTATACTTTACGATTTGCTTGAGCCGCCAAAATGGATACAGTCTTCCTTGATTTCAAGGCTTAAAGTTATGGCTGATATGGATATAGCGGAAAAACGCCTTCCCCAGGACAGCCGCATTGAAATCCGTATCGGCAATAAGGATATTGATATCAGAATTTCAACCATTCCAACGACACTTGGTGAAAGAATAGTATTAAGGTTGCTTGATAAATCCAGTTCCCTTCTTACCTTATCAGAGTTTGGGATTGCCCCTGAAAGGCTGAAACTTATCAGGAAACTTTCCTCTATGTCTAATGGTATTATTCTTATGACAGGTCCTACTGGAAGCGGAAAAACCACCACTCTGTATGCCATGCTTTCGGAGATTAATAAACCGGAGATTAATATTATTACAGTGGAAGATCCGGTTGAATATAAGCTTGAAGGAATTAACCAGATCCAGGTAAATCCCAAAATAGGTCTAACCTTTGCAAAAAGTCTCAGGTCAATAGTAAGACAAGACCCGGATGTTATACTAATAGGAGAGATCCGCGACAATGAGACTTCTTCCATTGCAGTACAGTCTGCCCTCACAGGCCATCTTGTGTTGTCAACGCTTCATACAAACGATTCTGCCAGTGCAATTACCCGTCTGGTTGATATCGGGATAGAACCCTTTCTTATTACTTCAGCAGTAAGGGCTGTGATCGCCCAAAGGTTGATAAGGATTTTATGCGACAATTGCAAAGAAGAATATATGCCTGATGGCATAGCTCTGAAAAGTATAGGTCTTACAGAGGATGACTGTGCTCAAAAAAAGATTTTTCAGGCAAAAGGTTGCAACAAATGTTTTAATACTGGACATAAGGGAAGAACACCTATATTTGAAATACTTGTTCTTGATAATCATCATAAATCTCTTATTTTAAAAACGTCTGATTCAACAAAAATAAGGGATCTTGCTATCGAGCAGAATATGACCACACTGCTTCAGGATGGCGTTGAAAAAATATTTAAAGGTATAACAACAATAGAGGAGGTTCTTCGTGTTACCCAAGTATGACTGGTGTTATATTGCATGGGCAGCCATTGTTTCTACCCTAATATCTGCATCACAGGTCTACTCACAAGAAGAAAAACAATCAAATTATTCCCCTGGCATTATCCATTTTTACCAGGAATATATTTCACCAATTGATGGAGACAGATGCCCCATGCATCCGTCATGTTCGACATATTTAAAAAATTGTGTCAAAAAACATGGTTCATTGAAAGGCTGGATAATTGGCCTTGACCGACTTGTTAGGTGTGGCAGGGATGAAGTGGAAAATTCTCCTTCAGTATGGATAAATGGGAAAAAACATATTTATGATCCTGTTAAAAATAATGATTTCTGGTGGTCAGAGAAATGAAAAAGATTTTTCCGGCCATTTTTTTTTGGGTTTTCCTATTTTTTCATGTTAACGGGTCCTGCGAAGAGATAGTGATAGTAAATGCTCAAAAACAATATCAACTTGCACAGACTTTGTTTGAAGAAAAAGAGTTTTCTGCGGCAGCTCACGAATATATAAGATTTTTTCATTTATTTCCAAATCATGAAAAAGTTGCCAGGGCCAAATATAAAACCGGACTCTCTTTTTTTTATGCCGGCAGGCTTGAAGATGCCGGAAGACATCTTGAAAAAATAGCTGCTGATTTTTCTGATTCAGGGTTTGCCTCGGATGCTATGTTTAAACTGAGTGAATTGTACATAGCAACGAATGCCCCAGGCAAAGCCACATCTGTTCTCAGGGATTTAATCACACTCACTAATATGCCCCAAGTCCATGATAGAGCATGCTTTATGATAGGATGGCTGCTTCTTGACAAGGCTGATATTCTTAAATCCCAAAGCGACTATAAAGTATATCCGGTCAGGGAGGCTGAAAAATATTTTTCAATGATAAGTTTTAAAGGTAAAAAAAAATACAGGATTGAGGACAGCATAACATCTCTTAAAAAGATCAGTCATTTAAAAAAGAAAACCCCTGCTTTGGCAGGGGTTTTGTCTATTATTCCTGGGGGAGGTTTTTTATATTGTGGAAGATATCGAGATGCCTTGGTTTCATTCCTCTTAAATTCATCACTTATTCTCGCTGCGCATCAGTCATTTGAAAATGATAATGTTTTTCTTGGTGGTGTTATTTCTTTAGTTGAAGCAGGTTTTTATGCAGGTAATATTTATGGATCTGTTTCCAGTGCACATAAATACAATATAAAAAAACAAAAAGAATTTATTGATAAACTAAAACAGGAGTATCTTGTAAATCAAGATAAAATATCTTTTCAGTCCGGTTTTATCAAGAACGGTGTTGCCTTAATGTTTAAATATAATTTTTAGATTCTCAGTTTAAGTTTCAGATTGGTTGAGGTGACTTTAGTTGTCCAAAAAAATTTAGCAGTAAGTTTTCTCCGTCATTTCACAGGCTCCATTTGTATACGAATGCCAAAGTAAATTAGTGTCCCTCTGTAAAAATCGGTTTGTAAGGTGTGTGAATATTTAATTACAAATTTAGGGTGAGGTTGTCAAGAATATTTAGATAGAAAAATCAACGATGGGAAGGCACAAAAAGGCAGCCAGCATAGTTGCAAAAAAAAAAGCCCTATGAGCCAAATCCTTGTCCTGGGATTTTATAATCCTAATATTACAGGTAAACATTTAATAAATGAATCATTGGATGATGGAAATGTTATCGAATTTTAAGGTGAAGACATCTGTAAAGAATGATTTTAATAAGACATATTAAATTTCGATGATAGGTCAAAAGGGGTTTATAATTTAAAATTTATGTTTTTTCTTCTTTGACACTTTTCCGATAGTCTCTTTGATAGCTTATCAATTTTTCCTGATTGTCCTCATAATATTTTCTTTTTCTGGCACGAATTTACTTGAGGTTATTGACTTGCCCCCATTTTGAGTACAATCCGCAATGTTAGGATGGCTCCAATATTTCAAATTATTGTTGATGTGTACCATGTCCTTTGCTACTTTTCAATTACCTGTCCAGGGTATCGGGCAAGGTTTCTAAAGAATTATTTTGTGTTACTGTCAACACCAAATTTTTCAAAAACTTTTAAGACTTAAAATTTCAGAAGCCCGTCTAAATTCACAAACTTTTTATGTAGATATAAATCATCGCCTTATAAGAAAATATTATCCTGGAAGGCCATGTACTCTACATTCCATCAGGTCCAGGATTTTTATCAAATTGGATTTTCATCCGCTCTCTCTGAAAGAGTTCTGTCAATCCAGTTCATCTGGATCTATAATTGGCTCTTCGTCCTTATAAAAAGCGGCTCCGCCCGCAATAATAAACTGCTGACCCCGTAAAGTCGCTTTTCGGATTTTGCGAGAGCAGCTGTGTGATCTTGGCGTAAAATAATTATTTAGAGAGCGCTCCTTAAAGCCCTATTCAGTTCCGACCCCTATAAAATTATTTTACACTTTTGAAGATCGGCTTCATCCGAAACAGTTAGTTTGCCCTTGCTTCCTCTCGACTTGGTGGTTAATATTCTCCTGTAAACAAGGTGTTAATCTCGATTTCTTAAAATGGCTTTAACATTTTAAAAATTGAGTTTATAAACCGATCCACCTGTATCGATTTAATGGTTTTTTTGTCTTTTGAGTGCTGGGCGTGCCCAGATGCCAATAGCGATTAGCTTTTGGCATTTTAAAGCCTGGCCATAGCCAGGTGCCAGGCTTCTGCTTGCAGGAGCGGAAAGGAACGGAGGCATCCACCATAGATGCTATGAGGATGGCGGGATTGTTGGAAAAAAGTTCCGGAGGCTTGGACATAATATCTGTTATCGTGACGTTACATAAAGATTCTTGCTCCTGCCATAGCAGGAGCTTAGAATCTCTGTAATGTGCCGATCAACACATATTATGTCAATTTTTTTTGAAGTAGCAACAATCATGACAACCGGTCCCCCTAAACACAGCCAGGTATTATATTTTTCGCTTTTAGGCGGCCTTAGCCGCCAGCTATACATGCGTAGCATCCGTCGGAGACATCAAACAGCGGGTAAGGGCACATGGAACGACTGGAGAGCCGGTGATGACGTTATTTGACCCAGGGAGGAACGACCGCATGCCAAATAGCGATCAGCACCGTGGTTTGTCAGTTTTGGAGTAGCCCCCGCATCATTATAGAGCCTCACGGCGATTGAGTCATTAAAAACAAACAGCCATCTTTAAATATCGGTTGGGTATAAAAAGCTCGGGATACAAAGATCCTGGATAATGGTCAAGATTTTAAGAAATACATCGCTGCACACAAGAATCTTTTTATTAGGGCCAACAAAAATAAACTATAAAAACATCAAATAAAATCGAATTATAGGAAATGTCGCAAAGTGGAGCTATAGGATGAAACAAAAGGCAACTATCCAAAAGGTGTGAACATTGCAATTTTTTATTGCAATGTGAAAATTATGTTGAATCAATTAATCACTATATTGATGAACACGGTTATAAAATTCTTCATGTTGGTCAAGAAACAATAAGCGACGATCAAGCAAATCCCTGGCATCTTACAGTTGTAGTACTCGGTAAATAATTTTCGTTGAGATTGGTCATTTAAAAACGCTTGAAAGGCTCATAAACAGGCATTTTTAGTGCATAGCGTACTACTCAAAAAGTCTGTAGCTCTCTTAAACTGGGTGTTCTGGAGGCAGTTTTTTCAAAATTTGTATAAAATTTAATTAAAGTTTATCTAACACCTCCGGTTTGGGTTGATAGCACAGATACATTGCGTCAATTATAGAATAATAACAACCGATTATAACAGTCCCACTTTTTTTTATCCATGTGTGCTGGATGTTTTGACCATCGTCATCCGTAATTGAAAAGGCGCTATACTTTTTTATCAGTAAATTTTTTATTACTTTAAAAGCCCATAAATTAGGCAAGGACTCGTTTTTTATATGTCTTAAGGTTACAGCCATTATCTTATCTTTTTCATCAAATATAAAAATAACGGTAAATTTAAATTCTTTAATCGTAAAAGGATTTAAGGATATATACATACCATCTTCATCTATTTTGGTTTTATAGATTTTTAATACTTCATCTTTACTCATTCCCCATTTTATTTTTTGCCAACCAAGAATATCAATATCGGCGGTAGCAACAGAACCAAAATTTAATCCCAAAAAAATCATTCCTATCAGCAATACAAATATTTTCTTAGTCCAATTTTTTTTTTCTCTATCCCTTGCCAGGACCTTGCCAAAATTTTCATTCATATTATTAGTCCTTTTGATTAAGTTATCTATATAGTTCACTTTAAAACTATATATTATTTTTTTTCATTAAAAAATAAAAAAATCGAAAGATCGTTCTTAGATTGATTTTTTTTATTGATTTGTCAAAATAGCTTTATATTTTAAAAGTTAATATTTTGTGCAGCTGCTTATATGGCGACCACAGGTCACCATAACTGACATGGCAAATCCTCCTCTAATTATAATTCTTAACCGAACCAAGGTTCTGCAGGTTTCTTAAAAAACACTTTATTTAAAAATTTAAGGAAACCTTAAAACTATTTCATTTAG
>Ga0307988_1000920_pt1 | contig 18228 bp, 15 predicted proteins | sample EllFjometagen183_FD_203166 | JGI IMG/M metagenome (GOLD analysis project Ga0307988, IMG submission 203166) | Marine microbial communities from Ellis Fjord, Antarctic Ocean - #183 | ecosystem: Environmental > Aquatic > Marine > Unclassified | place: Southern Ocean | collected 2014-10-08 | reverse complement strand
CATCGACCTTGAACTGTTTTGAGTACTTTTTTCTTTTTCCTGTCATTGTACACCTCCATAAGTTTACTGTTAAAGCAAACTTAACTGGGTGTCCACTTTATCTGTACCACTTCATACTGATCCCGTTAAAGGAGAGGTAAAAACCGAAATCCAACAGGTAGCGCGCCTGTTCAATAGATGAGGTAAAACAGTGAACCACCCCTGTCAGACCTTTACCCCGGTACCCTTCAAGAATATCCCTTGCCTCCACATCCGCTTCACGGGAGTGTATGACAACAGGAACCCCTGACTCTATAGCCAGGTCAAGCTGGGCGGCAAACGCCACCTTCTGATCTTCCCTACCGGATTGATTGTAGTAAAAGTCAAATCCACACTCTCCGACCCCAACAATTTTACTGTTTTCCCTGATTTCATCCCTTATCCAATCCAGATGCAACTGGTCGAATCGCGATGCGTAGTGCGGATGAAACCCCAGCGTTCCATAGACATCATGAAAACGGCTACTGAGATCGACCACTTTCTGGTTAGCAGAAACACCGGTTCCAATTGAGATACAAAATCCAACCCCTTCCTTTCTGGCATCATCCAGAATTGTGCTGACATCCCCCTTAAGCATCTCAAGGTGGCAGTGCGAATCAACCCAGGGGTAGATGCTGTTTTCCATTTCTGTCTTCGAATGTCATCCTGATAAAAGCACGATCGGTAACCGATCAACAAGGCCTTATTATAGTGTAGAGTGCTGTATGTGAGCAAGCGGAAAAGGGCCAGCGCCCCCTCGTCTGTCAATATCAGTCAGGAGGTGACTTTCATATTTACAGTGACAACAGTTCCCTTTTTAATGCTGCGGCTGTCCAGTGGTTATAGCCCCATGTCACCCATTCGTTATCCAGATTTCCACTAACATCCCTGTCATCAATTAGAGAGATATGAATGACAGCATCTGCTTTTTCCAATTGTTGAAGCAGGCGTCGAAAACCCTTGCGACGAAATCCATTGGCTGTTATCAAAACCACTGTCAAATGGCTGAGATTGGCTTTTTCAATCACATCATTAATTATTTCGATACTGCAATCAGACATAATCTGATGCTGCCTGATCGATTCCACCGTCTTGAGCAGACCGGTTGAAACGGAGCCCCACTGTTCGTCAGCGTTGATCCCTCTGTTCGGATCACCGGATAACTCCAGGAGAAAGAAATTTCGATACCCCTCAGGCAGACTTTTGTGCCGCCGCATTTCAATGGTTCGGCAATGCATCTGCACCACACTTTCCGAATCTCTGCACAAAGACTTATCATTCAAGGGGTTTCCCGGATAAACATCCAGAAATTCATGCAACCGCTCAGCCGTCAACTCGGATTTCCTATTGTCATCTGGTAATTCCTGCCGTTCCCGGTCTAAAGCCTCTTTCAGGGACAGCTGAAACTCAAGGCTTTTTTTAAGACTGAAAGAGCTGACGAACAGGTCTACACCCGCGAATACTCCTTTTTGGGCTATGCTGGACGGCGTTTCGCTGTCACTGACAGCTGCCATTTCAACACAATCGCTGATAACCAGCCCCTGGAAGCCCAATTTATCTCGCAGCAGGTCTGTCATGATTTTTCTGGAAAACATGGCTGGTATTCCTGAATCCAGGGAGGGGTATATCAAATGAGCAGGCATCACAACTGGAATCCCGTGGTTGATCAGCTCTCTGAAAGGTCGTAGATCTTCGTTCCATAGTTTGTCATAATTGACTAGGACCTCGCCTGCACTATAATGGGTATCTGCGGGTGATCTACCATGCCCGGGAAAGTGTTTTGCAGTAGTAGCGATGGCCAGTTTCCGGTGGGAATCCATACAGATTCTGCCATAGTTGATGATATCATCAGGCCTGGTTGAAAATGCCCTTGTCCCGATTGCTGGATTTCGCTCATCTGTCGCCAGGTCCAGCACTGGTGCAAAATTCAAATTAATACCGAGATAGGCCAGCAGTTCTGCCTGCATTCGACAGGCGTCAACGAGCAGTTCCTTCTCGTTGATTCGGCCCAATCCCATTGACGAAGGGGGAACAGGACAGCCTTCCGGAAAACGGTTAACCATTCCCCCTTCATGATCAACTGCTACCAGTATCTGCCCCAGCAGATCCCTGATCTGGTGAATCAGGGTCCTTGTCTGCTCAAGGGAGATAATATTCCTCTTGAATAAAACGATTCCAGCAGGATTGATCTTTATCAGGTGCTGCTGTAACGTTTGATTCAGGCTGGTACCTTCAAATCCAATGACAATGGGTGTGGGATTGCGCGGTTTCATCTTCATATATGGCACAGTGACAAATGGACGAATATTTACGCATTGTAAAGAAGCCAGAGCGGTTGATACTTGGCATCATGTCCGGCACATCTCTGGACGGTATTGACCTGGCTTTGGTACGCTTGGCCGGATCCGGCCTTGACATGACCATCCATCTGGTCCGCTTCAGCACCGTAACGATGCCGGACAGCTGGCGACAGAGAATCCGCCTTGCATTTGATACAAACACCCGGGAAATCTGCCAGATCAATTTTGACCTGGGTCACTTTCTCGGTAAGCAGGTCGTTCATTTCTGCCAGGATGCGAACCTGCCGTTATCCGAACTCGATGCCATCGGCTGCCACGGTCAGACTCTCTATCATGTTAATGATCACAGCACGTTACAAACCGGTGAAGCAGATGTCATTGCCAATCTGACACAAACGGTGGTTGTTTCAGACTTCCGCACGGCTGATATTGCAGCCGGGGGTTCCGGAGCTCCCCTGGTGCCGTACCTTGATTCCCTGCTGTTCAAAGACCGGAACGGGCCTGTCGCCCTGCAAAACATCGGCGGTATTGGAAATGTCACCTACCTGCCAGGAAACACAGATGAAGATATTATCGCTTTTGATACCGGCCCAGGTAACGCCATCCTGAATGAGCTGGTTGAAATCATCACAAACGGTCAACACAGTTATGACCGTGACGGCTTCATTTCAGAACGGGGAACGTGCAATCAACAACTGTTGTCCGATCTGTTGAAACACCCCTATTTTCTGTTAAGTCCACCAAAATCCACCGGTCGTGAAGAATTCGGTGTCGAATATGTCAGCAAACTCCTGCAACAGAGTTCAAGCAAGTCCATTGCAAAAGAAGACCTTCTCAGAACCCTTGTTTCTCTCGTCACTCATAGTATTGCCGATGCCTATAGCCGATATTTTCTTCCCCCTGACAAAATTTATCTAAGTGGTGGTGGCGCACACCATCCTCTGATGATGAGAGAGTTACAGGACCTGCTGGGAAGGCGGAGGGTGTCGGTTTTTCAAGGAATTAACGGCATTTCCGCTGATGCAAAAGAAGCAGTTGCTTTCGCTGTTCTGGCGCATGAACGTTTTAACAATACGCCGACCAACCTGCCCAGCGTGACAGGCGCCAGGAAAAGATCGACACTCGGAAAAATATCGATCCCTTACCTTTCCTGATACAACTGGTTCTCCGAGATTCAGCTTAATTCTTTCACAGCTTGATGGATCAGCAATATCATCTCTTCAATGTCCTCTTCCTCAACAGAGCTGAATGCAATTCTGAGGTCCGTATCGTTTATTGAGATGGTTCCAACCTGATACTGCTCCAGAAGATATATCCGCAATTGCTCCGCATTGACACGATGAAGCTTCAGGCACATGAAATATCCGGAGTTGAACGGGTAGAATGTCCACTCCTCCCTGTACCGCTCATCAGAAAGGACCTTTTTCAGCGTTAGTGCGCGACTTTTTAGAATTTCGAATTTCTGATCAATCCCCTTTTGATAGTCCGGATCTTTTAGAAGCCGCGCTATAATGTGTTGAGAAGGGTGGTTACTGCTTGAAATAGAGCTTCGCAACAGCCCTTTTACTTTGGTTTCGAGTGCCGGATACAGCTTATCCGGAGCGTTTGTAACAGTTCCGAAGGTCATAAAGCCGGTCCGAAACCCCCAGGCAAAATTCTCTTTGGTCGCGGCATCGAGCTTAACCGCCAGAACATTCTCGTGGAGGTCGCATAAACCAGTGAACAGAGATTCCTTGACCGAATCTTCATAGAAAAGGCCGAAATAGGCATCATCTGTGAGCGTGACAATCCGAGTCCCCTGATTGGCCTGTTCCCGAATCGCGCTTAAAATCGCCTCACTTTCTGCAACTGTTGGTGTATATCCTGTTGGATTGTTAGGCGTATTCAACACAATGACCAGTTTCCCATTTGACTTGGCTTCCTTTTTCATCAAATCAGCCATCGCAGCCACATTAAAGCCATTTTCTGAGTCAAACATGGGAAAATGGGATAACCGGGCTCCCCTTCGTATGGAAAAAATCAGCCGGTAGTTCCCCCAGAACTTGTCGGGAATAATCACCACATCGTCCGGCCCCACAAGCATTTCAGCCGCTGAATTCAGACCGTGTGTCAGAGCGCTGGTCACGACGGGTAAGCTGATCTTCTTTTCCGACAGTGTCGGATTGTTACGGACAATTTTTTCCTTCCAGGCTTCTCGAAGTTGTGGCAAACCATCTGGTGGTGCATACGTAAAAATTTCACTGGGTTTCAGGTGATTGAAATAGGATCTGGTAGCTTCCAGAAACATCGGCTCCCTATTCTCCATAGCAACTCCAATCGTTGCATTGAACCTCGTCGTTTTATTCTTTGCCTCTGCCGCCTGACTCAGAATTCCTGTTGGATAAAAGATCTGCTTCCCGATATCAGATAAACAGGCAAACGTATTCGGTGAGCTGTCTTTAATCTGTTTATTCAGTTCTGCTGCCAGTGGGTGTATCTCCATTTAATCGCCTGTGTTTTTTTGTTTACTACTGTCAGGACTTTCTCTGTGCGCCAGTCATACTCATCCCATGATAAAAAAATGATTTGGATTCCACTAGATGTCATTTCATGTGGCGGCTTTTTAGTCTATAAATAAAAATGATAAAACTCAATCAGATATTGCTTTAAATTTTTTTCGGGCAAAACTGAATTCACCCAGAAAAGGCTGGTAACCAATCGGACCCCTCATGACAGAATCCATAATTAGACCGCAAATGTTTAAGCTCCCCGGCTTAACCAGAGATATTGTCTTGTTTTTCAATCTTCAGCATTTTGTGACATTTCATAAGCGAGTCGATGGATCAGCGATCAAAAGCTTTGGTCCGGCCAAGCGGTTTCAATGGCAGAACCATCACCGAACATATACTGCTTTAGGCGGCATGATCGGAGCACCCTTGACCATCCTGATTATTGAGATGGCAATGGCATCAGGAGCTGAAACAATTTATTCATACGGAAGTGCTGGGTCAACAGGCGCAGAAACGCTTAAAATAGGGGAGCTGGTCGTTCCCGAAAATGGGTACGACGAGACAGGAATTTGTCGTGACTACGGGAATTCCGAACCCTTTCAACCAATTATTCCATATTTTAGCGTCAAAGCGTGTAGAGCAATCAGTTCTGTTAATAGTTTTTTCAGATTAACCCCTGAAAATATTGAACGATATCGGAAATCAGGTATCCAGCTGATCGATATGGAGGTAGCCCCACTGAATTGTGTGATCAACAGACTTGGAAAGACATTTCGCCCACTGTTTGTCGTCAGCGACCGGGTTTCCGCCACCATGGAGTGGGAAAATGGTGGAAACAGTGCTTCTTTCAGAGAAGGCTTTGAGTCGGGCCTTGACCTGCTCGCAGGGATATAGGTAAGACCTGTTCTGCCAGCTGAGGCCGAAGCCCGATCAAAATTAGGCAGTCAATATGGGCACACCTAGACATTATTAGATGTACGCTTCAGGAAAGTGAGCAACCCATTTCCCTTCAATCAAACCGTTTTTAACCAATACGGCCGTTGGCGTGCGGTATACAAGAAAACGGAATTTTCCAGGCCTCATGACCCTGAGTGAAACGTTTTTGAGCCGATTTTCCGGTTCGCTGTCGATATCCGGAAAAATCAGAACTGGCGTCGGTAGGTCTGTCTGCTGCAGTAGATTTAAAATATAAGGGTCCCAGTCTTTGCAACGAAAACAGTTGTGGGACATAAAAATATAAAGAACCGATTCCACCTCGTCCTCTTTGACATCCTGGAAGTTTGACCACCTCCGGTTCCACTTACGCCCCATTTTCAGGGGTGATATATCCAACAAGGGATCGTTTGCAGATTTTCGAACCAAAAAATTACAAAGGGCAAACACCACAATAACGAACAGCACTTTCCACATCTCAAGCGGGGGGTCTTCCCCCAATGTCCACCATGCAACTGTCAGCAGGATCAGGTACACCGCATTAAGCCCCAGACTCTGTTTCAGATCCAGGTTCAACCATCCACCATAACAACCACAATCTTCCACACGACCAGAATGGACTCCCCATGCAGTCAGGGCTGAGAGACCAACAATCAGTGCAAACAAAACCGGAATCAGTTCTGAGGAAAAAACCTGCAGGAGCAGGGCAACCCCAACCCCACATTCCGCCTGAATAAACACCGATGCCGATATCTCATTCAGGGCACGAGGCAGAATCCCCAGGTTTCTGACATGCAATATAAAAGGACGGGAATATATCACCTTAAGCAAACCGGTTATCAGAAAAACGGATCCGATCAAAATAAGTATCCCTCTTGCAATCATTTTTCCTGAACCCCCAAAAATGGACCCGGACACCCCACAGAAGTGGATTGCCCATCACTTTACCTGTTCATCAGTCGATACCGTTGCCCACTCTTGCCGATAGACAATCTGATCACTTGTTAAAATGTCTCTGCATGTCTATAATTCCCGGAAAGACAAGTGTTCACTTGCCACAATCAAGTCTAATTCCGCTGAATCGCGCTCTATGTCACCGTTTCTTTGTCACCCTGCGCTGGAAGCGACATTCTAATCCATCTCTGTCCAAAAGCAAACAGCGATATCATAACGAAAACCGTCAAAAATGCCCAATAACCTGATTTTTATTGCTGGAAAGAATGCCTACCAATCCATCAAGGAAAAAGGTCTATCGCCTGACATGGTAAAAGTGATTGCAGGCGCAGCCGGCGGCCCAAAATGGCTGGTACTCAATCATCTCGATCGGCTGTTGTTTGCAAGCTGGTTTAAGGGCCGGACCGAGCCACTTTTCCTGATCGGATCATCTATCGGGGCCTGGCGATTTGCAGCTGTATCCCGTTCAGATCCTTATCAATCCATTGAAACCTTTCAAGATGCTTACCTGAATCAGTCATACTCCAGCAAGCCGACCCCACAGGAGATTTCAGAGGAAACCAGCCGGATCAGGGACACCTTTCTGGCAGGTACCGGCGTCCAGGAAATCCTGGACCACCCATACCTGAGGCTTAATTTCATGGCAGTCAGAAGCAAATGGCTGAATAAGGCAGAAAACAAAATCATCCAGGGCGCCGGATTGGCTGGTACTGCTTTGTCAAACGCCATCAGCAGAAAACTTCTGCCCTTTTTTTTCGAGCGAACCCTTTTTTACCACCCCAAAACCCCACCCCCGTTCTTCAAGACGAGCGAATTTCCCATACAGAAAGTCCCCATTGACAAGGACAACCTGGAAAAAGCGCTGCTGGCTTCCGGCTCAATTCCGCTGGTGATGGCCGGGGTTACAGGGATTAAAGGAGCTTCAGATGGGGTATACAGGGACGGAGGCGTTATTGACTATCACCTGGATATTCCTTTCCTGGAAGAGTCCGACGATAAAATTGTACTTTACCCCCACTATTCTCAAAAAATTATTCCAGGGTGGCTGGACAAAAAGCTGACCTGGCGCACTCCCCGGCAGTCAAATATGGATAAGGTTCTGCTGATTGCACCATCGGAGTCCTTTGTTCAATCACTTCCGTATCAGAAAATCCCGGACCGCAACGATTTCTGGACTTTCAGTCAAAATAATGCCGAGCGAATCAAGTATTGGAAAACGGTCATTTCCAAAAGTGAATCCCTCGCAGCGGAATTTGCCGATGCGGTAGAAAGCAACAGGATCAAAGATCTTGTGAAGCCAATGTCATTTTAGCCAATCAACTGGAACCGTTCCATCTCCTTAAAACAGCGTGCAAATTACAATAAAACAGACCTTGCTATCCATTCGGCTTTACATCAATACGCATCGGATTTTGTGGTGGATATGGCCAATGTTGTTTCTATCTGGTTGTGCCGGCACGACACCAAGGCTTAACCGGTCATTGCTTCCACAGGCCTACCACATGAAGTCCACCCCGCGGACAGATGTCGTCGAATCTCAACCCGGCATCTATTTTAAGGCACTGAATCAACAGAAATCAATAAACCAGAGGGTCTTGTCAAACTGGAAAACTGGCGCTTTTCATGAAGCCTTTCATCGGGAGCAACCACTTTCCAGCCTTTACAGAGGAGACATCACTAATCTGTCTTCCTTTCTAAATCGACTGTTTACCATCTATCATGTTGGCATCGATTCAGAAATCCCCATGTCGTCAAGTCGATTGCGGGCAATCATAAAAAAACGGTTATCGTGTGAACCGCTGACTAATCTTGAGATCCGGTTTCTGATGAACTCCAATTCTCTGACCCCGTTTTCCAGGAAACCAATGACCATGCTACTCATATCCAGCCATGAACTAGCGTTATTGTCCGGGGCAAAACCGATTTACCCTACTGTTTTTTCCCCCTATCTGAGAAACCGGCTTAATCTTCCACCCATAGCTCGTTTAGAAGATATCAATCTGTTTGCCACAAAAAATGAAAATAGGGTATATTCAACTTCCATGAATGGATTTGTCGTGTGCAATAGAAAATCCCAAAATCAGCAGCTTAATCCCTAAGGTCAGCTATGATATCGTTTTCCGGATACATTCACCTGGAAAAAGTGTACGAGTTTCCAAAATCGGTTGTATACAGGGCACAAAGAGAGCTGGACAGGCGTCCTGTGATCATCAAGTATTTTTTGACAGAGCTGACGCCTACCCAATTGATTGGAATCGAAAATCAGGTTCACTTTCAACAACAACAGGAACTTTCGGTCATTCCGCCGGCTATTGACCTGATTTTCATCAGGGACAATGTAGCCGTTGTCATGGAGGACACAGGGGAAATGTTTCTGTCTGGTACCTTGCTTACCAATCCATTTACGCTGGACCTGTTTCTTGAGTATGCCGCCAATATCACACGCAGCTTGAGCAGGTTACACCAGAGCCACCTTGTTCATAACGATATACGACCTCACAACATCCTGATTAATGAAAAATCAGGTGAGGTATTCTTCACAGGGTTATGTGAACAGAAACAAACCCCAGGGGCAGATCGTATTAAAAATCCCATTAATCTGGATGATGACCGTTATGTTTATTCTTCACCCGAACAGACCGGTCGTATTAACTGGCCCATTGATCAGCGGAGCGATCTCTATTCGCTGGGTGCTTTGTTTTATGAAATGTTGTCTGGAGAGCCCCCCTTTAAATCTGAAAATGATCTGAGTGTTATTCATGCCCATCTGGCCTCAGAACCCAAAAGCCTGCTTACTCACCGTCAGGATCTCCCTTATATCATCAATCAGGTTGTGCTCAAGCTCCTGTCAAAGGGAGCTGAAGACCGCTATCAGAGCGCATTTGGACTACTGAAGGATCTTGAAAACTGCCGCACACAGTATCGGACTGAACGCTGGATCAAACCATTTGAACTAGCCAGCAAGGATAATATCGATCGGTTCTACATGCCTTCAAAGCTCTACGGCGCCGAAAAAAATATTGTGTCTCTCTTTGATTCTTTCAACCGTGTCTGTTCAGGTAGTGTCGAGTTGATGATCGTCAAAGGTATGGCTGGCATGGGAAAAACCTCCCTGGTTAAAGAGCTTTCCGGTCTTGTCCGGCAAAAAAAAGGGTATATGGTCTCGGGTAAATGTGAGGAGCAGTACAGGGATACCCCTTATTACCCGTTGACCAGCGCGTTTCAAACGGTTGTTCGCCAGATATTATCCGAAGATGATGCCAGTCGCGATATCTGGAAGGCAAAATTTCTGGAGAACTTCGCGCGAAACGGCCAGATGGTGATCGACTTTATCCCTGAGATGGAGGAGTTGATCGGTCCACAACCCAAAGTCCCTCCCCTGGATCCCGATGAAAGCCGCAATCGGCTGAACTATACTTTCCGGCGTTTTTTCCAGGTTTTCACCCAGGAGGGAAATCCCCTCATTATCTTTATCGACAGCTTTCACTGGGCGGATGCTGCAACCATCCAGCTGATCCAGGCATCTCTCTCTGACATTAACAGCCGATATATTTTTCTGATCATCGCATACCAGGAAAGCCTGGTGATCCACTCCCACACACTATCGGTTACCCTGGACGAGGTTTTAAAGTCGGGGATTCGTATACAGGAAATATCCGTCAATCCCCTGACCATTGATGATATTTGCCTGTTGATAGAAGAAGCATTGTATTTTAAGCAGGATTACTTCTCACTTGCACAACATATTCTGGAACAGACGGAGGGGAACCCCTATTTTGTCAAATTGCTACTGCAAACCTATCATGAAAAACGGCTGATCCAGTTTGACGCTCAAATAGGTCAGTGGATATGGGATATTGACTTGATTCTTGAAGCTAATATTTCCAATAACGTAGTCGATCTTCTGGCAGACCGCATCAAGCAGCTCCCGTATGAAACCCGCCAGATGGTTATTCTAGCTTCCTGTATCGGCCGTCGATTCGACTTGAACCTGCTGGGCCAGGCCTCTGAAAAAGATGAAGCGAAGACGCTCAAGGTCCTAGAACCAGCCATTCAAGCTGGTTTAATCCAACCCCTTTCTGAAGCAATTCAACGGGCCGGAGCCTGGGAACCGGAAACAGCCGTAACCTACCAGTTTTCACACAGCCGGGTTCTCGACGCGACCTATTCAATACCTAGCGACTCTGATAAAAAAGCGGCCCACCTGATGCTGGGGAAAATCCTGCAGAATATGGCAAGTGAGGCAGAGATCAGCCGCAATCCTTATCCCATCATCAACCAGCTAAATGAAGGCAGTCCTCTGATCCATGAAAAAGGCGAAAGACACGAACTGGCTCGCTTGAACCTGATCGCGGGAAGAAAATCAAAATCCGCAGCAGCGTTTGAAACCGCCTGGCGGTACTTCAACAAGGGAGCCGATCTACTTTCGGAGGATGTCTGGACCGACGATTATGAGCTGGCCAAAGACCTGCTCCTGAAACGAACAGAATGCGAATACTTCATCGGAAATACGGAAAACGCCGAACCAGTTTTCAATACGCTGCTGGAACACATTCAGACCGTTCAGGAAAAAGTTGAGGTCATTAATATCAAGTTGAACCTGCATCTCAAGAATAATCAATACGAAAAAGCCGTTGAAATCGGTCTGGACTCACTAAGGCTCTTTTTTAATGAGCAGATCCCCCCCAACGAACCCGAGATCAATATTGTTTCACAAATCAAGATGCAGGATATCCAGTTTGAGATCGGGCAACAGGAAATCAATACACTGCTGTACCTACCTTTGATGACAGACATCAATCACAAAGCCATGATGGACCTGCTGGCCAACATCGTACCTGCAGCTTACAGCGCCAGACGCAATCTCTGGATTCTGCTGACCCTGAAAATGGTGGAACTCAGCCTTCAGCACGGAAATACGGAAAGCTCGGCTTTCGGGTATATGAACTATGCGGTCATCCTCTGCTCCGGATTGCAGGACTACCGAACCGGCTATGCCGTTGGCAGGATGGCCCTGGACTTGAACAACAAATTCAACGGCGTTCATCTTGTCAGTCAGCTGAATTTTCTATTTGGGAGTTATATCAACCATTGGAATGAAGCAGCCAGAGAAAACCTGATCTATCTGAAACGATCTTACCAGGCAGGGCTGGAGCACGGCGATTTTATGAGTGCCGGTAACAGTATTGACTTTATGATGAAGACCCACATCATTGTCGGGTCTCCACTGGAAGAGATTCAGAAAGAAGCCAAGAAGCACCAGGATTTTGTTGACCAGTTGAATAGTTCAGAGTTGGAACACACACTGAACATTTCGAGACTGATTCTGTTGCTCCGTCACAACCAGCCCTCTGCAAAGGAGTCCCTGCTGGATAGGGACCAGTTTGACAAAATCGAAGCCTCACTGAAAGAAAAAAAGAACAACTCACAGCTATACTGGTTTTATTTGATCAGCGCCAAAATCCACTACTTTTTTTATGATGCAAAGCGCGCGCTTGAACTGATTACAGAATCTGAAAAATTACTGACCAGCTACTCGCAGTTAGCCGTGGCAGAACACTATTTTTACTACTCACTGATTCTGCTCGAAAACTACGCCGATTTCAGCGAAGAGGGAAAAAAACGGACCTGGGATGCCGTAAAAACAAACAATGAAAAACTGGCTACACTGGCGAAGGGGTGTTCCATCAACTTTGAAGACAAAAGCCTGATCATTGATGCCATTATGACAGGTATCTCAGGAAATTTCGTGAAGGCAAGCGAGCAGTTTGACGCAGCCATTAAATCGGCACAAGAAAACGGCTTCACACAGAATGAAGCACTGGCAAACGAACTAACCGCCAGATACTACCTGCAGAGAAATAAAAACACCATTGCCACAGCCTATCTGAGAGAAGCATGCCTGGCCTATACTCGCTGGGGTGCTACCATGAAACTCAAGCATCTCGAAGATACCTATCCTGAATTGTTGAAAAAGAGGCGCCGCTTTGATGATAGTACGACCGCAGAAAACGCAAAGCCAATAAACAAGGTATTCAGCCCGGAATCCATTATTAAGGCGTCACAAACTATTTCAAAGGAAATTGTCACAGAAAAGGTTGTGGAAAAATTACTGGACCTGCTGCTGGATCAGACATACGCCGAAAAAAGCTATTTTCTACTCGAAGTCGAAGGACAACTGAATATTATCGCTGAAGGATTCAAGAACAGAGACCCGCAAATCGTTTTAAAATCGACGCCTCTCAACCAGTTCTCCGATATCGCTCAGAGCGTCATTTACTATGTCATTCGGACAAGACAACAGGTTTCACTCGATGATGCCTGCAAGGATGGGATGTTTGCCTATAACGAGTACATAAAAAGTGCAAAGCCTAAATCCATCCTATGTATACCTGTTCTGAGTCATGATAAGCTCACCGGAGTTGTCTATTTGGAAAACAGCTCAACCGTCAACGCTTTTCTCCCCAAACAGATCGATCTGATTACACTCCTGATCTCCCAGGTTACTATTTCCATTGAAAACTCATTGTTGTATGCAAACCTGGCTGACCTCACTGAAAAACTGTCATCATCCAAGTTAAAACTTGAAAAGCGGATTAAGGTGCTGGAACAAGAAATTGCGAGTCATTTCACCTAGATTTTTTATTGATAATCTTGGTTTAAATTGTTAAGCTATACACTCCTGAACGATAACTAAATAAAGAAAAAATGTACGGGAATGAAATATCTCCAAGGGTTTCAGCCCCAATCTCCACTGCAATGCCTGAAAAAATATGAGAATAAAAGAGAGCGCCAGTGAAGGAATCGGGATTCTATCTTTCGATGGGAACCTTGTATTGGACGAAGCAACCGAGTTAAGAACTCTGATCAAACCCTATCTCGAAGAACAGAAATTTTCAGGGCTCATCTGCAACCTGGAGGGGGTTGAATATATCGACTCATCTGGAATAGGGATCCTTGTTTCTATCTTCAAGTCCCTAAAACGCTTTGATAAGAAATTCGCTCTAACGGGTCTGAACCAGAGAAACAGAGAAGTACTCAACCTATCAAAGTTGGACAAACTTCTGATCATCGCTCCCGACAATGAATCGGCCGTAAAAATTTTGAAAGAGTAACAAAGACAGCAGGTCCCCCAGTTCATCATGCCTGACACGCTAATTTAACGGGGGTATAGAACCTCGACATAACAGTGACCTACTGCACCAGATTGTTGATTAGTTCTCCAGCTGATTTACCGTTTTTCTTATACAGGTCAAGTATTTCCTCCCCGGTTTGCCGCCATTTCCCCCTGCCCTTTTCAGTCGCCTTGTGAAGTAGGGAAACATCCGCCGAAAGAACCCACTCCTGATAAGCCTCCAGCAATTCCGGATACAATTCTTTTCTCATGTCCGAGAAATTTGAGAAATAAAAATGTATGGAAGAGGCACTGTTACCTTCAAGCAGAGAAGGGAGCGTTGTCAGACAGTCCGCAGCCAGATCCTTAACCGCACGAGCAATGATCTCTGTTCTGGAATGTGCAAAATCGATCAGCATCTCTCCCCATGTGTCTCCAAAATCGTTTTTCAACAAGCACTCGCCGACCTCGTGAAGAATCAGGGTATTCAATTCATTGTCCACCATCCTGTTTAGCGACGTCCCGGGATCTGTATTGAAATCATAAAACGCCACCGCCCGACCCATCGGGTTTTCACGCTTTTTAAACTGCCACTCTTCATATCGAGACCAGATGAAATTCCGCAGCGCTTCCTTGCGAACAAAAATGGTCTGATCCTGCAACATGGCCGGAAATCCGTATAGCCCCCTTGCCATTTCTTCACCTGCAATAACAACGTCGAACCCTCTCACCTGTTCAATCCTGTCAAGTTTTGCCAGAAAAAACATCGGTATCCCGCCGTAACTCAGCCCCCCACTGTAAACAAGATTTGAAGGCCTCAAGGCATCATTTATCTCTTTGTTTTGAAAGGGCGAAAATAACTGCCCATTCACTTGAATATCCTCGAACGAGCACTCTTCAATACCTTCCCAATACTCCTCAACATCACCTATCCAGGGCAGAATCTCCTCATTTGGCACCTGAGCTGACAGATCCAGCTCATGCCACCACCGATAGTAGTCCCACATTCTCAAGAGATAGATACATAGCCCGAAAGTTTGCGCGCTCTCGGCATCCACCCGATCACAATTAAACTGCACCTGCCTTTTTAGCATCTCAAGATTATTCATATAATACTCTGCTCCTGTAACATCCCATCAACAGTGAGAAGATTTCACCGCACATTCACAAAAACGAAATTAAACAGACAAATATCAACACTCAGCTCGATTAGATAGTTTAGCATAACACCATCATAAAATCGAATAGTCTGGACAAAATCCAGATAAATCCTTCGGGGACAGAAATGTTATCGAAGTTGAAGTGGGACAGGAAGAAAACAGCCAGTGAGAATGTAGAAATTCTGAATCAGCTACAAGCCTAGGCTCAACTGATAAATCACTCTTCACCGATTAATCTTGAAGATGGTGCTGAAAAACAAATATGGGACTACTCCAGGCCTGAAACCCATCGTCGGTTGTGACACACACCCAGAGAGGGTTGTCACCTATGTCTTTCAGTGTAATCGGTAAGGTTTGACTCATCTCACAATGCAGATGGTCATCTGGCTGTCGGAAGACCCTTATTTTTCGATTGAGACCACCTGCAAGCAGTTCGGTATCATTGAGCCCGATTTCACTCAAGGGGATTGTCAGCGATCCGTGATTACTTTCCAGTTCCAGAACACTGTTATCATTCTCTTCCAGGATGGCATCAAAACCACCGAAGTTACCGGTTGTTAACGTATTCCATTCAACTAAATCACCCCCACTTTGTTCCAGTTGATGTTCAGGATTCCAGGCATTTATTTTGTTGATATTTCGAATTATCGAGCCGTTGAAGCGGGCCTTTCCTTTCCAAATGGTTTCCCGCCCCCGTCCACGATATTCAGCTCCGCTCCAGATTACCCGTATTTTTGATCCCAGATCTTTTTCTGCGTAGGGTCGAAGGATCGTAATCGTTTGGTCACCGTTTCTGACTTCGATCCGTTCGATGGGGGCATGGGCTGCGACTTCGATGTAGAGGTGCATCGTTCTATCCTCTGTTCTGACGATATCACCCATCATCACGCTGCTCACTTCCCTGCCTGGTGCTTCCGGATAAACATTCGGATCCCGTTCATATAAAAAGCTTTTGCTACTGAACAGTGCACTTACTTTCAAATGCATTCGACAGCCGGTTGTGCCGTAATGATGACGTCGACGCAAGCTTTCGAAGATCGAATTCCGGGTCAGCTCTTCAGACAGAAAACAGGTGAGACCGCCATAGGCTCCGAATTTTGATGTTCCCGGATAGCTGGCACCGGGTCGGCCCTTGTGGCCATCACTGTTGCAAACGACACCCGACCGATGTCCCAGGGAAAAACCGTCGGTCAACATCCATTCAAAGGTCCCCCATGCGGAGTGAATCTCCATTGCGGTCTCTAGGCGCGGATCGTGAGCATAGTCAATATCAGCATATCGACCACCGACATGGGCATAAACGATACAATCTTCGTTTTCCAGGGATTTAAATAGATCCCTGGCATTGGGAGCATCGGTATCAATATCAGATCGGTCCGAAAGAAGAGCATGGGACGACCGATGAAGTTGACGTCCCTCGTGACGGAAATACACATTGCGATCTCCACCTACACAGGTGTTGCCGGACCACTCAAAACCGGGAAAGGTCACGAATCTTCCATCTTCATTGAATTCGGCTGTGTGTTCATTCAGCTGTTTCCAAAATGGGATGGTAATTTGAAAATCGTTTGCCTGATGGCTGGCAAGATCGAGAAACGATTTATTCCGGGCGAAATCAAAATACTGCCAGGCGGTTCCCGTACCAAGTGATTCGGCACTCTGACCATGCAGGTCGCCCCAGTATTCAGCATGTTCATTTTCCTGAATCAAGAGAGGCCCGGCTTCCGCAACACAAATATCACCGTCGAATATCCGGATTTTCAACAGTCCCGACTTTTTGACCGCGAGTGGTTCGATAGACAGCGCCTTATGACCTCGTGGATATTTGATCTCCCCAGGCAATCCATCTACGGCCAGGTTGGCTTCCAATCTAAGGTTCGCTTGGGCAATATCCGTCGGATTTCCCCATACATCTTCAGCCTTGATCCCCAACTGAAATGATTCTCCAGGTCTGCGAAGGGTCGGCAGGATAGCGCGCCAGATAACCGGCTTACCAGGAACAATGTCGATGACCGGCTGCTCCAGCAAGGGAAGATAGTGTCCGACAGCACAAACGTCGGCCAGTACGATGAATTCAAAACCGGAATCACAAAACGACTGCATCCGCATACCGGGAGATCCCAGACCGGTGTCACCGAAGATAATGGTGATGGTATCTCCCTCACTGAGGTAGCCACCGTGCAAGCGGGCTGTTAATGACTTGAACCACGGCCGTTGATGCCCCATGTCCTGGTAGAGAAGACTGATTCTTGCACCAGTACTGGTGTGGGCGCTGACATAGTTCAGGCCGGCAGGGTCAACCGTCTGCAGTTTGCCGGCATCATTGGCAAAGCGAAAGACCACCCGGATACTGCCGGTGTCATCAATCCCGTAGGGACCAGCTGTATATACCAGTCGAAACGTCTGAAGGCTACGCGCTTCAACACGTTCATTTGATTGAAGGGTAGCCCTGCCGTACAAATTCGGATTCCCTTCTTCTCCGGGAAGGTTTTCGGGCCAGACCACACCAACCAGCTCACGATCGACTCTTGTTTTTGACATTAATCGTTTCTCCCAAAGATCTATGGTTAATATACAACCTCAACAGCCTACACCAGCGTGTCTGCAATGATAACCAGCATTTTTTCATCCACCGCTATGGTTTTCTCCATGCGGTTGATTGTCTGTTTGATAAAATCCCATTTTTCCGTGCTGATGTCACCCATTTTCACCGCAATTGGCCGGGTGCGACGGCTTTAAGCAAGCAACTGCTGAATCTGTTGAATATCCACCTCGGCTACGTCCTGGTGATTGGCTGCAAATGTTGCTGTGTTGCGGGCTCGGTTGGCAGCAACCCAGAGAGCATCGCGGATGATCAATTCTGTGTGAATGAGTTTGATTTTCGTGATACCGCCCACCACAGGTGAAAGACATCCTTGAACGGATTCCAAGGGGAATTGGGACAAGAAAGGTGTTTCTGGAGAATGGCGCTCCAGTCAACAGGAGGAAACATCAACGTAATTACTCCAGCACCGTAAAAAAAGCTGACCTGGCAGATTTCACGTTCCATGATTTCAGACATGCAACCATTAACAATACGCGCCTAGCTGGGAACGACTACTTCTGGTTCATGGCACAATCCGGCCATAAAACCATGTCAATTTTTTGGGTGTATCCGAGTTTCCCAAATGGTGTAAATTTAGGCTAATAGCTTGCTAACCAAGGAAGATAAAAGGCTGCAGGCGAAAAACACGAAAGATGTAATTTCAGAGATTTTTTAT
>Ga0307988_1000919_pt1 | contig 18284 bp, 17 predicted proteins | sample EllFjometagen183_FD_203166 | JGI IMG/M metagenome (GOLD analysis project Ga0307988, IMG submission 203166) | Marine microbial communities from Ellis Fjord, Antarctic Ocean - #183 | ecosystem: Environmental > Aquatic > Marine > Unclassified | place: Southern Ocean | collected 2014-10-08 | reverse complement strand
GGATGATTTTCGAAATATTCACTATAAAAAAAGCCTTCGATTTCAATAAATCGAAGGCTTTTTACTTTATTTAATCTCCTTAATTATTTCACCTTAAATAAATCTTCCTCCTTCACCTTTTTAACTTGCATGCTATCTTTTAAGGTTTTATTAATAGCATTGTATGGGGCAACCACCACTTCGTCTCCCTCGCTAACACCCTCTAAAATTTCAATGCTGTTATTGTCCTGAATTCCGGTTTTCACCTCCACTTTTTCTACTCTTCCATCTTTAAGTAAAAAAACAACTTCCTGTTTTTCTTCGCGTTCAACTACTTCCTCTTCCTCATCGGTTTCAACCGCACCTTCCTCAGCTTCGTCTTCCACTTCGACAGTACCGCCACCTTCTTTTTTAATTCTGGTAGTTACAGCCGAAATAGGCACCGAAATTACATCCTCACGGGTTTCGGTAAGAATGTCAACTGTGGCTGACATTCCCGGTCTGAACGGATAAATATTTCCAGATGTTGAATCAATTAAATCAACATACGAATCGCGAAGAAATAATACTTTTACATCGAAATTTGTTACCTGGTCGGCAGTTGTTCCGGTTGTGTTCGCAGAATTTGCAATCTCGGTAACTATACCTTTAAATTCCCGATTTAGATAGGCATCCACTTCAATCAATGCTGTGTCGTATTTTGCAATTTTAACAATGTCATTTTCATTTACTTCCACCTGAACTTCCATTTTTTCAAGGTCGGCAACCACCATCATTTCTGTTCCGGCGTACATATTTGTTCCAACTACACGTTCCCCTTTTTCAACATTTAGTGCAGCTACCGTACCCGAAATTGGTGCATAAATTTTTGTTTTTGTGAGCTGTTGTTTTGCTTCAGAAACAGTAGCCTCCGAACTTTTTACAGAGAATTCTGCAGCCATAACTTCCGATTGAGAAACTTTATATGCCGCCTCCGTCGATTCAAATTCAGAAACAGCAATTGTGTTTTTCTCATAAAGTTGCTTCGACCTCTTAAAGGCAAGTCCACGCTCTATTTGCTGTGCTTCGGCTTGTGCTAATCTTGCTTTCGAAGAGTTTAATGCAGCTTCTGCTCTATTTAATGCCGAAATATACATTTCCGGTTTAATCACACAAAGCAGTTCTCCAGCTAAAACATCATCTCCATCTTCTACAAAAAGTTGAACTATTTCTCCTGCAACATCAGGACTGATTTTTACTTCTGTTTCGGGTTGAATTTTTCCATTTGCCGTAATGAATTCAGTTAATGTTTCACTTTTAACTGTTTCGGTGGCAATACTAACGGTAAAATCTTTGCCAAACCATCCTTTCTGTTTTCCAATAACTAAAACAACAATGGCAATCACAACAAGTCCGATTGCATAAGGTAAAATCTTTTTTTGCTTCATTTTCTGCGCAGTTTTGTTTATAGGTCAATTAAGACCGCCTAGAATTACAACAATTTGCTTTTCAACCTGATTAATAATCAACAATTCCAAAAATAATTATTGTTTAACAAGTAAACGAGCAGTTCTTCTACTATTTTGCTCAAGGTATATTTTTTTATCTTCTTTCATTTTTCGAAGAACTTCTTCGTTAAAATGACGGATTGTGTGCAATGTTAATTCAGTGTTATATCGTGCTATGTATTTCCCCGAAAGAAATTTTAAAACCTCATCCAGATCTGTTTCGGGGTAATCTACAACCAAATTAAAATCGATGGCAGATTGCTGAATTATATTAATTTTTATTCGATTCTTGTGAAGAATATTTACGATTGCATTTATATCTTCGATGCTAATGAATGAAAAATTTATTGGTGAAATAGTAATTAATACCTGATTTTCTTTAACAATAAAAACCGGCTGCAACAAAAGTTTATGGTCAACATTATGTATTATTGAACCTTCGGCATTGGGTGAAATAAATGATCTCACGTAAAGAGAAATTCCCTTATTATGTAGCGGTTTTATTGTTTTGGGATGAATTACCTGCGCACCGGAATAGGCCATTTCTATAGCTTCACGATAGGAAAGTTCATCAATTTTAACCGCATTCTCCATAATCTTTGGATCCGCATTTAAAACTCCTGGCACATCTTTCCAAATTGAAACATCTTCAGCGTTTAAAACATTTCCTAAAATTGCTGCCGTAAAATCTGATCCTTCTCGACCAAGTGTAGTTGTAAGATTCGATGTTGTTGCGCCAATAAATCCTTGAGTAACATATAGTTTTTCCTTTTCAAAATTAAAAACTTGCTGTACCAGCTTTTCCGTTAAATCCCAATCTACCGATGCATCCCGAAATTTATCATCGGTACGTAAACATGTGCGAATATCAATCCAGTTATTTTTTAATTGTGCTGTATTTAAATAACTACTTACAATTTTAGTGGAAGCCATTTCACCAAAACTAACTACCTGATCGTATTCGAAATTAAAATCAAGCGAAGGAATAGTATTTAATTTATTTCCTAAATCGGCAAAAAGAATTTCAATCGATTTCGGTGTTTTCCCATCTTCAAAAAGATCCTCACAAATTTTAATATGGTATTCTTTAAAATTCTGAAAAATAGTTTTTATTTCTTCATTTCTTTCAAAATAGGCTTTTACTAAAGTCTCCATTAAATTGGTAATTTTTCCCATTGCAGAAATTACAACCACTAAATTACCGGAGTGATTTTTTAAAATTTTTGCCAGGTTTCTTACCGAATCCGCATTTTTTACCGAAGCACCGCCAAATTTAAAGACCTTCATTTTGTAAATATTTTAATAGACTCCTACTTATTCACGAGAATTTGCATGCACAAAACTAAAAAATATTATTTTCGTGGGTCTTCTACAATATATAATTAAAGTTTGTGTTATGAAAAATTTGGTATTCCTACTGTTCTTTTTCTGTGCATTCACAAGATTTTCTCAAATTCAAAAAAACAATAAAAGCGTGCTTACCATTGAGCAAATTATGCAAAATCCTGACGAATGGATTGGAACCGCGCCAACTGGTATTTTTTGGGATGAAAATGGCGAAAACATTTATTTCGATTGGAATCCGGAAATGGATACACTTTCTTCTCTTTATTCTTATTCAAGAAAAACAAAAGAAATTGAGAAAGTGTTAATTGATAAAAAAATGAATTTGCCGGGAAACTACGGAGATTACAACGTGGATAAAACGCAAAAAATTTATGTTAGAAATGGAAACCTTTTTCTGCTGAACATTAAGAAAGGGACAGAAAAACAATTGACAAACTGGCTCGGGCGTGTTTCTTCTCCAAAGTTTGTTTTGAACGATTCGCAGATTTCATTTACAAAAGACAATAACTTATTTACAATAAATCCGGAAACCGGGTTAATTAAACAAATTACCAATTTTGTGACAGGTGAAGAACGGCCCGACAAAAAAAGTAAAGGACAGGCGAAATGGTTAGAGGACCAGCAAAAAGAGCTTTTCGATGTTTTAAACGAAAGAGAAGCAATGAGTAAAGCACGTGAAAACCAACGTGAAATAGAAAAAGTTGATCAGCCTGAAAAAATACATTTAGGTAAAAAAAGATTGGGAGGAACATCGTTGAGTCCAAGCGGGAATTTTGTTATTTATTCCACATACTTAAGTCCACAAGGAACGAAATCTACTTCGGTTACTCACCATGTTACCGAATCGGGATACACCGAAGAACGAAATGCGCGCACAAAAGTTGGCAGTGTTCAAACAGCAGTATCAATGGGAATTTTTAATACTGACAGCAACAAAATTGTTAGCATTAAAACCGATGATATTCCAGGATTAAAAGACCAGGCTGACTATTTAAAGGATTATCCTGAAAGAAAAATAACAGAGCAATCTGAATTAAAAAACAGAGCAATTAGTTTGCTCGGACCAATTTGGAATGAAACCGAGGATTTAGCAGTTATTGTTGCATTGTCGCGCGATAATAAAGACCGCTGGATTTTATTGATTAATCCTGAAACTGGTGATTTAGATTTACTCGATCGTCAGCGGGACGAAGCATGGATTGGTGGCCCTGGAATTGGTGGTTGGGGATTTTCGACTGGCGATTTGGGATGGATGCCTGACAAAAAATCTATCTGGTTTCATTCCGAAGAATCGGGCTACTCGCATTTGTACACGGTAAATATAGAAACCAAAAAGAAAACCACTTTAACGAGTGGAAACTTTGAAATTTCGGAGGCATTTATTTCAAACGACAAAAAGCATTTCTATTTTACAGCAAATAAAGTTCATCCGGGAATTAAACACTTTTACAAAATGCCGGTTTGGGGAGGCGAATTTGAGCAGATTACTTCAGCCGATGGAGGCAATGAAATTATAATTTCACCAAACGAAAAATATTTGGCAATTCGTCATTCCACATCAAACAAACCCTGGGAATTATATTTGCAGAAAAATAAAACTAACGAAAAAGCTATTCAAATTACCAATTCTACTACCAGTGAATTTAATAGTTACAAGTGGCGCACTCCGGAACATATTACATTTACTGCGGAGGACGGAGCTGAAGTTCATGCTCGTTTGTATCGTCCCGATTCACCCCAAAAACAAGGTCCGGCAGTAGTTTTTGTACACGGTGCTGGTTATTTACAAAATGCACATAAATGGTGGAGCACTTATTTCCGGGAATATCAGTTTCATAATTATTTAGTTGATAACGGATATACGGTTTTGGACCTTGACTATCGTGGAAGTGCAGGTTACGGTCGCGATTGGAGAACCGGGATTTATCGACACATGGGCGGGAAAGACCTTTCTGACAATGTTGACGGAGCTAAATTATTAGTTGAGAAATATGATGTTTCACCCGACAAAATTGGGTTGTACGGAGGTTCGTACGGAGGATTTATAACTTTAATGGCAATGTTTAATCATCCCGATATTTTTGCTGCGGGCGGTGCACTTCGCTCGGTTACCGACTGGGCACATTACAACCACGGTTACACCGCAAATATTCTAAATACTCCGGTAGAAGATAGTATTGCGTACGTACGAAGTTCTCCTATTTATTTTGCCGAAGGTTTGAAAGGAGCACTTTTAATGTGTCACGGAATGGTTGACGACAATGTTCAGTTTCAGGACATTGTAAGAATTACACAACGTTTTATTGAATTGGGTAAAGAAAACTGGGAATTAGCAGTTTATCCGGTTGAAGCACACGGTTTTCGAGAACCCAGCAGTTGGACCGACGAGTATAAAAGAATATATAAATTGTTTGAAGAGAACTTGAAAAAGTAGGCAGTTTCAGTTTTCAGTCGCAGAAAGAACCGTTCCTTATTTTTCGAGTAAAAAAGGGAACGGTTCTTTTTATTTTAATTTTTGAAAATCCCGGTTATGGGGTTTTATTTCACCCAAAAAATATCTTTTTTGAAAATTCGTTTTCCCCAATAAATAAAAGGAGTATCTGCTGCAGCTACTACAAATTTTAAAATATAAGTTGTAATAAATATCTCGATTAAAACAGCAATTTCAAAGACTCCGTAAAAGGCAATTAAAACAAATATCGAGCTATCAATAAGTTGCGAAATCATTGTACTCAGGTTATTCCGAAGCCAGATTTGATTTTCTTTTGAAAATCGTTTTTTCCAAAAATGATATGCCCAGACATCATGCCGTTGCGAAAGCAAATACGCAGCTAAACTGGCAATTGCAATTCGTGGCATTAAACTAAAAATGGTGCTGGTTGCATCGTGTGCAACTCCGGCAAATTCGTCGCCTGCCAAAGGTTGAAATGCCAGTGACAAATTCATTAATAAAGTCATAGAAATTAAACTAAAAAAACCTATCCACACTGCTTTTTGTGCTTCCTTTTTTCCATAGTTTTCAGAAAGAATATCGGTTACTAAAAAAGATGAGGCATAAACAATATTCCCCAAAGTTGCTGCTAAACCAAACAACTCAACCGTTTGAATTACTTGAATGTTGGCTACAATTACTGAAATAGGAATCCACATTATCAGTCCCCATTTGCCAAACAATTTATAAGCTAAAATAATCAGGAAAAAATTTGCCAGTAGCATGGCAAGCCATAGAATTTCGTTTTGCATTTTTTTAATTTTTTATAGCAGGGTGATGGAACCTGCTAAAAGTTAAACATTTCTTTTTCAGGGCGCAAAAATAATTAAAAGTTTGAATCTACAACATCCTTAAAAAAGTTCATGGCGAATAAAAAAAGAAATCATCGAAATTTTTTCAAAGTATTCAATACTTTTTCATCAACCTTGCCAAATATTGAAATGCCGGAAGCACCATTTGCCATTGCTGTTTTTATTCCTTGCTCCAATTCATTTTGCGATTTGAAATTGGGTAAAAACAAGCCTGCGTAAAGTGGAAATTTACCATTCAAGAAATGAATTCCTTCTTCAACTGCATCACCAATCCAGCTAACTTGTTCTTTGTAAAAACCATGATAAATCATTGGGCAAACTCCATCTAAGTTCCAATTTGTCCAGTCCTGACGTACAATTCTACGTGCAATTTCAGGGGTTGGGAAAACTGCCGCGGTTATTTGCTTTTTGTTTTTATGAGATACCTCTGCCAAATGATTTACAATACTATTTATCTGATTGTATCGGAATGTTCTCCATGAGGGACTTTGGTCAGGGAACTCCAAGTCCAATGGATCAACTCCTGTTTTTTCTTTGTATTTATCTCTGCAAGTTTCACAATAACAGAAATCATACTCCGCTAATTCTTTAGTTTGTTCAATTCCATATTTACCCCAAAGATCAACGGGCAAAATAACATCGCAGTAGCGTATATAATCTAAATGAATTCCATCAACATAATCTTTTTCAACTATTAATCTCACTTGATTTTCCAGATACTTTTTCACCTCTGGTTTTGAAGGACAAAGCCAACGATAATAACCTACATAAGGAGGTTTGTCGGCGCACGAGTCTCCGTTTCTACTTACTGCATAATATTCAGGATGATTTTCAAGAAGTTCTTTTTCGCCTCGGTTCATCGTCCACATCCAACGGTGTGCTTCCAAGCCGGCTTTTTTTGCGATGCGGAAATGACGTTCGCTGTCTTGTTCAAAAAACACACCTCTGATTCCAGCATCATAAAAACTTTTATATTTTTCTTTTAACGCAGTATCTTCTTCCTGCTTATTTGGATTTTCCCAAACCCAATGTTTCGGGCCTTTTGCTTTTTTACTTGCTTTAACTTCGCTTGCATTAGCGGTTCCCAGAACGGTCAACCCCATTCCAGCCAATACCGATGATTTTAGAAATTCCCGTTTATTCATGTTTGTAATTATTTATTCAAGATTTGAAATAGTCCGTTTTGGTTTATAGATAGTTTTAATCCATCTTCAGTTCGCATGATTACCGTAAATCCATCATTTTCAGCTTTCATTTCATACCAAATAGTTTCACCTGATACCGTTTTTGTTGATGAGGATATTTCTAATGCAGAAAGTGAATCCGCATATTTACCCTTTTCAAGTCTGTAATTTTTCTGTTTATAATAAATATTCCAAAGGAATTTGGCGAATCTTTCTTCATTAGGTAAATAAAACTTAGTTGTATTACTACCTGTTTTATTGGATGAAAACTGCACCAAACCCCAGCGTTCAGGAAAGTGCATATTTATAACTCCCGGGGCACTCCAAACCCAATTGTTTTCACTTTTATATTTTCCAGTTTTTACATCCTTTATTTTCTGATATTTCCCATCAATCACTTCGGTTTGCCATTGTACCCTCGAAAAATTAATTTTCCAGTAACTTCCATCTTTTGGTATCGTATATTTTCCATTTTTGGTTAAATATTTAAATGGAACAGCAACTTCAACCGTCCATTTTTCATCAATATCTACCGGGTAATTTAAGGTCCCGTTTAACGAAACGGCACTTTTAAAATCTTTAATATTCCAATTAATTTCTGCCCGTCCTCCATTTCTGTATGGTTTTGGCATGAATAAATCGAACAATGTATTTTGTGCATTTAACTCAAATTCAAAATAATTGTGGGTGTCGCGGTCAGGGTCGATAAAAATTTCAAAATCGTTTTCGCGATAAACTATTTGGTCGTGGGTTTTATAATATGCCCAAATATGGGGTTCCTCTAATTCAGCTAAAATGTACAAATTTTCACTGTCCCAAAGCATTTTGAAGCGAGTATTGTACAACGGTTCAGGTTTCGCATCTCCTTCAATATCCTGAAAATATTCTGACCACTCGGCTTGCTGCCAGGAAATTTCATTGGGTTTACCATCAATATTTATTTCAGAAATAGTTTGATAAATAATATAGTTTCGAACAGGGTGCAATAAATGTTCATAACCCGACCATATTTTTTGAGAAAATGAGAATTGTGTAAATAAAAGAAAACCAAACAAATAGACCAAGCGCACCATTATACCAAAATTTAAAATTTTTCAATTGGGTGAAAAGGTGTATCAAATTAAATGATGGACTTAATTTCCCCAATCATTGTTTGAGCTAAATTATTGGCATTTTCCAAAGTATCAGCTTCAGCATAAATTCGAATTATAAGTTCGGTATTTGATTTCCGGAGATGCACCCACGAATTTTCAAAATCAATTTTTACTCCGTCAATATCAGTAACTTTTTCGTTGGAGTATTTTTCTTTCATTTTCACGAGAATAGCATCCACGTCAATTTCTGGTGTCAATTCAATTTTATTTTTCGAAATAAAATAATCGGGATATGTTTTACGCAATTTAGAACATTTCATTCCCGATTTTGCCAAATGGCTTAGAAATAGGGCTGCTCCAACCAAAGCATCTCTGCCCGAGTGGCTTGTCGGATAAATAACTCCACCATTTCCTTCGCCACCAATTATAGCATTTGTCTCTTTTATTTTGGCTACAACATTCACTTCGCCAACCGCCGCCGCGGTGTATGTTTGTCCATACTTTTCGGTGATAACCCGCAGTGCTCTGCTCGACGATAAATTAGAAACGGTATTCCCGGGAGTTTTGCTTAAAATATAATCGGCAATGGCAACCAAGGTATATTCTTCATTAAACATCGAACCATCTTCGTTGATTATAGCCAGACGATCCACATCCGGATCAACAACAAAACCTACATCAACTTTACTTGAACGAATAATCGCTGCTGTTTCAATCAAATTTTCGGGAATTGGCTCGGGTGTGTGTGCAAAATGGCCGGTTGCTTCGCAATTAATTTCAACCGTTTTTTTAACACCTAAAGCTTTAAAAAGAGCTGGCATTGCAATTCCTCCCACTGAATTTACAGCATCGATTGCAACAGTAAAATTGGCGTTTTTAATTGCTTCAACATCTACAAGGTCGAGTGATAAAACTTGCTGAACATGAATTTCTGTGTAATCTTTTTCAGAAAAAATTCCTAAATTATCGATTTCAGAAAAAATAAATTCTTCGGCTTCAGCAATTTCAAGAATTAATTCCCCCTCGGCTGCGTTTAAAAATTCCCCTTTGTTATTTAATAATTTCAGGGCATTCCACTGTTTTGGATTGTGGCTGGCTGTTAAAATAATTCCGCCGTCAGCTTTTTCTTCAGTTACAGCTATTTCGGTGGTTGGTGTAGTTGCTAATCCAATGTTTACCACATCGCAACCCATTCCTATTAAAGTTGAAATTACAATGGAACTTACCATTTCACCAGAGATACGGGCATCTCGCCCAACAACTATTTTTAGTTTCTCTTTACCCAAACTTTGCTTTGCCCAGGTTGCATAAGAAGCCGTAAATTTTACTACATCAATCGGGCTTAATCCTTCTCCCGGCTTTCCACCAATAGTTCCACGAATTCCTGAAATTGATTTTATTAATGTCATGTTTTTATTTTTTGAAGGTAAAAATACTAAGCTAAATGAGAAAAGAATAGAATCAAATCAATTATTCATCAATTTCATTCAATTCTTTTAAGGTGAGTTTCAATTTCTGTATGTAATTTCCGTAAAGCTTGCGAAATCCCCAGCGCAAGAAAATAAATATTCCACCAACAATAATAAAAATAAAAACCAGGCCGATGGCAATAGTTAAAAATAATTGGTCCATTTTGATTTCGGAAAAAGAAATCCCTTGATTTTCGACTTGTGCAAACGACCCTTGGTACAAACCAGTTATAAAACCCAATGCCATTGTTAAGGTCATCGATATTAGTGCTAAATAAAACAATCGTCGATAGAGATTCAGGGTTTCAATTGTTTTTTTCAATGTATCTTTTAAATCGCAGGTAATATCGCAACTTCGTTTTACGCGGTAATATTTAATGGCAAAAAATATAAAAGTTGTGAAAATTAATGTGTTACTAAAAATACTAAGAAACAGCAACCAATTTGGGATGCTTATGTTTTGACTTACCTCATCTAACAATAAATGTGATAGTAGAAAATCGTTAAGTGCAAGCAATAAAACAAGGACAAACAAAATAATAAAACCTATCCTGATATTTCGCTCGATACGTTCAATCAAATTTTTGGTTCGCTTGCTCAACATCGCTTTTAACTGACTTTCATCCAGTTCACGATTCGACGATAATTTGTCCCAGGTCTTTTTTAATTCTGTTAATTCCATTTTACTACTCTCCTGCTGCCATTAACTTCTTAAGTTTTTTCTTTATCCGGTTCATTTTTACCCTAACGTAGTTTTGGGTAATTCCGGTTATTTCTGCTATTTCTTCATATTTCTTATTTTCGAGATACAAAAGAACAATCGATTTTTCGATACCGGTAAGTTGTGCAACTGCCTTGTGCAACTCTTTTATGTCTTCTTCTGTTTTTGAATCATAACTCTCATCTTTTATCTGAAAATTTTCATAGGTCAGGCTGTTTTGGTCTGGTCTGCGTTTTGTTTTTTTGAATGAAGTAATTGCCGTATTCAGTGCCACCCGGTACATCCAGGTCGAAAACTTCGATTCTTTTCGGAAAGAAGGATACGATTTCCAGAGTTGCGCCACAATTTCCTGAAACAAATCATTGCGATCCTCTTGCACGTCGCAATAAATATTACACACCTTGTGAATAATACCTTGATTTTTCTGAACTATCTGTATAAATTCCTTTTCCAAAACTATTTAATTAGTAATCGATTTGATTAATCATTACAGCAATTAACTTGCTCGATTAATTCTTCTTTAAAAAGAGTATCTCTTTTTCAGAAAGGAAACGCCATTTCCCACGTTGCAGATTTTTTTTAGTGAGACCGGCAAAATATACACGATCCAATTTTTTCACGCGGTAACCAAAATGCTCAAAAATACGACGTACAATTCTGTTTTTCCCTGAGTGAATTTCTATACCCACTTCAGTTTTTTCTTCATCGTTCACATAACTTATATCGTCGGAAGAAATTGGACCATCTTCCAAAACAATTCCATTGGCAATATCTTCCAAATGATTTCTCTCTGCCGGTTTATCCAGCGAAACCTGATATACTTTTCGCATATTATGACTTGGGTGTGTTAGTCGTTTCGAAAGGTCGCCGTCGTTTGTAAATAGAAGAACTCCGGTTGTGTTTCTGTCTAAACGCCCCACCGGATAAATTCTCTCCGAACAAGCATTTTTTACTAAATCCATCACAATTTTATCAGCATGTGGATCGTCGGTTGTTGTTACAAAATTTTTTGGTTTGTTAAGAAGTAAGTAAATCTTTTTTTCAGGATTTAAACGACGTCCATCAAAACGCACTTCGTCGGTAGGTTTAACTTTTACACCTAACTCAGTTACCGGTTTCCCGTTTACTGTAACCATTCCGGCCGTAATATAAGTATCTGCCTCACGTCTCGAACAAACACCTGCATTAGCAATATAACGATTCAAACGCATTTCGTCTGTTGCACTTTTTTTCTTAGGAATATTACCACTTTTAGCAGATGTCGATTTTGAAAAAGATCTTTTATATTTAGGTTCTGAAGATTTAAAAGTGCCTTCAGATTTTTTTGATGATGAGTCCTTTTTTTTGCCAAATTCGGAAGTTTTACTTTCCAAACTTTTTCCTACTCTTTTTCCGCCACTTCCTGCTCGCTCTTTCCTTTTATTGTAATTATTTTTCATTCCTTTTGACTGATTTGTGCAAAGATCGGAAAAATTCCGAATTAATATTCTATATCACTAACTTTGAATTGTTTCATTTACATTTGAGTAATAATTAAAAACTACGTAATTATGCAATCACACGAAATCGACTACAAAATTATAGGGCACGATGTGCAATTGGTAGAAATAGAATTGGATCCTGGCGAAACTGTAATTGCAGAAGCAGGCGCGATGCTTTATATGGAAGAAGGAATAGATTTTACTGCCCGAATGGGTGATGGTTCAAATCCAAAAGCAGGTTTTTTCGATAAAGTACTTTCCGCCGGTTCGAGACTAATTACTGGCGAATCGTTGTTTTTAACGCATTTTACAAATCAAGGCTGGGATAAAAAACATGTGGCATTTTCGGCACCTTATCCCGGAACAATTATCCCAATAAATCTGGCACAAATGGGGGGCAGAATCATCGTTCAAAAAGATGCCTTTTTATGTGCGGCAAAGGGTACAAAAATATCGATTACATTTAATCGTAAGTTGGGAGCTGGTTTTTTCGGAGGTGAAGGTTTTATTCTTCAACAATTACAAGGCGATGGAAATGCGTTTATCCATGCCGGAGGAACTGTAATTGAAAGACAATTAAACGGCGAAACTTTACGGGTTGACACAGGTTGTATTGTTGGTTTCGAGCCTTCTGTTGAATACAGCATTGAACAGGCGGGTGGTTTGCGTTCGATGGTTTTTGGCGGCGAAGGAATTTTTCTGGCAACCTTGCGCGGAACAGGAAAAGTTTGGCTGCAAAGTATGCCCATCCGGAAATTAATTGCCGAACTTTCGCCCCGCGGAGGCAATGTAAGAAAAGAAGGGCGCAGTGGTTTGCTGGAAGGTTTACTCGAAAGATAACCATTAATTACACCATAGTTTTATCATTCATTTATTTCTATAATAATTTTTAAATGCAATTCAGAAAAAATGAACAATAGTTTGTTTTTATAATTTATTATTGTATTTTTACAACGTTACATAATAGATATTAAATGAAATCAAGAAAACTTTATAATAGGATTTCGGTTTTGCGAAAGGAGAAAAATGTTTCGCGGCAGGAGTTGGCAGATGTTATTGGAGTGAATTTTCAGACCATTGGTTATCTCGAACGCGAAGAGTATAATCCAAGCCTTGATCTTGCTTTTAAAATAAGCGAGTTTTTTGGTTTACCTATCGAAATTATCTTTTCACCGCAACCCTTAAAACCGCTATTCGAAGAAATAATTGAACTTAAAAAGAAAATAGGAGGAAATTAAAATGAATCATCAAATTTCAAAATCGAACCGCCGAAACTGGATTATTTTAAATCTTTTGTCGATGACATTTATCGTAATCTTTTTTTATACCGGGAAATACTTTGAGCAACCTTATTTATTTTTTGCCGGAGGAGCTATTTCTTTGGTACTCCTGATTATTTCCTTTAAAATGGGATTCGTTAAAACCAAACTTTGGAGATTGGTGCACACAAAAAAAGAAGATTTGGATGAGCGACAAATTCTAGTTGTCCTCAATGCGCTGAGATATTCTTATGTTGTTTTTGTAATGTTTTGTTTGGTAATAATTTATGGATTTGCTTTAGTAAACAAAGGACCCATAAATGTACTGGTTGCAGCTTGCCTGCTTTATTCTGCACATGTACTTCCCGCTGTTATAATTGGCTGGACCGAAAAAAGAAGTGTAACAGTTAAAACCGTAAATAATATAATTCTGATTGCCTATTTTAACCTACCTTAAACCACTCCCGGCAAACTAATTCCTGTAATTTTACGGTATAAATCGAGGGCAAAAACATCTGTCATCCCAGAAACAAAATCTACAACCGATTGAATTTTCAGATAAACAGAATCATTTTCTATTTTATATTGTTCGGGTATAAGAGAAAGAATTTTTTTACTATACAAATCTTTCGGATTCATAATTGCACCAACAAACTCATCTAATAGCGTTCCAATAATTTTATACCCGGCAATTTCAATTTCAACAACTGTACGATGCGCATAAACCTGTGTAATAGATATTTCCTTTACCAAATTCATTGCTTCTAATTGCCTGTTTTGCAACGATGCAATTAAACTTCCAATAAAATTACCGGCCAAAATATCGTCTCTGTTTTCCTCAAATATGCGGGTACTTTCATAAATCAATTTCCCGATTACACCGGCGCGTAAATAACTAATTTGCTCGTTTTTATCCGAAACCCGTTTTAAAGTCGATTCAATACTTTCAATAATTTTTCGGTCTATTTTACGATCATAAAATCCGAGGTACAAATCTTTTGTCTGTTCAAAACTTAAAATCCCAAGTTTAAATGCATCTTCCAAATCCATTATCTGATAGCAAATATCGTCAGCGGCTTCAACCAAATAAACTAGCGGATGACGCACAAATTTTTCTGAATTTTCTGCTGATGTCAAAATATTCAATTCTTCAGCAATTTTCCGGTAATCATTTTTTTCGGACTGGAAAAAACCAAATTTCGGCTTTTTGGCCAACACCGACTCGAAGGGATATTTTACTATTCCGGCCAAAGTTGAATACGTTAATGCAAATCCACCCGGTCGTTTTCCGTTAAACTGGTGGGTTAAAATTCGAAACGCATTTGCATTACCATCGAAATGCGTAAAATCTTTCCACTCTCCCACCGTAAGTTTCGATTGAAATTCTTGCCCGCCGCCCTTTAAAAAAAAGTTAGAAATGGCTGCTTCACCCGAATGACCAAATGGCGGATTTCCCAGATCGTGAGCCAAACAAGCAGTTGAAACAATGGTTCCAATTTCGGGAATTAATTTGTTTTCAGGATTTTCGGGAATAAGTTTTTCGGCGAGTAAGTTTCCCAGTGAGCGACCAACACTCGCTACTTCTAAACTGTGAGTTAAGCGGTTGTGTACAAAAATATGTTCGGGCAATGGAAATACTTGCGTTTTGTTTTGCATCCTCCTGAATGGCGACGAAAATATTATCCGATCGTAATCGCGTTGAAATTGTGTGCGATCTTCAATTGTTTTTGAAGATTTCCACTCTTCCATTCCCAAACGTTTTGTAGAAAGTAATTTATTCCAATTCATATTTTTTATTCAAAATCGAAAGTAATTGAATTTTCAATTAAAAAATCTCAATTAAATCGAATAAGTAGAATATTGTTTTACCTGCTTTGCCAGTTCTCGTGCTTTGTTGTTTGTAATTTCATTTAGTTTCTCCCAAAATTTAGACCCGTGGTTTTTAATTTTGGTGTGAACGAGTTCGTGTAATAAAATATAATCGATTAATTTGTCCGGCAGCTTCATCATTTGCAAATTCAAGCTAATATTGTTTTTCGAAGAACAACTTCCCCAATTTCTTTTGTTGTTTCTGATCGTTACTTTTTGATATTCAAATCCTTCTTTTTCAGCAAGATAACTCAGTTGTGAAGGGAGCAATTTTTTAGCTTCAAACCGATAGATTTGCGTAATAATTTCTTCAATGTAATTTTGCGATTTATCCGAATTAAAATCTAATACAGTTATCAGAACTGTAGTTTTTTTTGTTTCAACATTAAACGTATTTCCTAAATTAAATTCTACCGAATGCAATTTGGTTTCTACTTTCGAATTCAAATTAAATGTGTTCTTTTTCAAATCAACTTTTTGCTGCTGATGCAAAATCCATGCTTGGTTTTTATGAACAAATGCTCGCACTTCAATCATTGTGCAATAAAAAGGAAAAGAAACCAACACCGATTTGTCGGGCTTTACACTAATCTTTATATTTTTGGAGCGTCTATTTTTCGAAAAAGTAACTGTTCCGATTTGTTTAAATTGAACTACTTTGCCTGACATGCGTTTATTAAGTAAAATAAAAATCAAAGATATCAATTATGGGAAATAACGAAAAAATGGAAGTTTTTGTAAACCTTACTAAAAACGATACGGTGGTTGCCATCGACGAAAAAATTGTACCGGGCAGCCTGGTATTCGATTCTTTAAACCCATTTCCAGGTTATTATCACGAAACACCAACCAGTTCGCGACCAATTTATATTTATTTGGTCTTAGACATTCAGTATCCGTTAGAAGAACTGTTGCGGGCTACGCAAAACATTGAAAAAGAATACAATTGGAAATTTGATGCCGGCAAAGGCTACATGACAATTGGGTCGGAGTCATTAAATGTTATTCGTATTCAACATTTACCTCAAATTGATTTGGTTGAAAAGATTCAGGAAGCGTACCTGAAACAAGGCATTCGTTTTTTAATGAACAAAAAACTAAAAGGAAAATTAGAAGCGCGGGTGAAAATTGTGAAATTCTCGTCGTTAAATGTAGTTGGCGAAGGTGTGTATTTGAGTGCCGACGAACCAACCTTTGCTTACATTGAAATACCAAGATACTTACCTCGCGACAGTTTCACAAAAGTTTCGATGGATGTAAAATACAATTGGGAAGGACATGAATTTGATGCTGCAAGAGGCTCTTTTTACAACAATGGAAAACTCTACGAAGTTGTGCGTATTCGTTCAAATAAAATTGATACAGATTACCTTACCTCAATTAGAAAACTATATTTAGAAAAAATTAGATAAGATGTAATAAAAATAATCTTTCTATTCTAAACGCTTTGATTAAAAAAATCAAGGCGTTTTTTTATCAGCTCTTATATGCAAATTCGCATTTTTAGAAACATTCTACTTTCGAATTTATTAACTTTGCACTCAATTAAAACTGAATAGCTAATAATTGGCTAAAAAGCTAAAGTTTTTATTCCTATTCAAAAACCAATTAAAACCACCGTGTCTAAATGGGAGCAAAAAAAAAATTATCCATAATTTTAGTAGCTACTTTTGCGATTATTGTATTGGCAGCTATTGGCTTTTTTTCCGGCATTTTTGTCCCTAATTCATTGCAATTAAATAACCTGGAAACAGTTATGGTTGACCGGGGTGAAGTAATTTCTGCAATTGAGGCAACCGGATTAATAGAATCGGAAAACGAAGTAATTATACTTAGTCCTGCGCCCGGTATAATTAAAAGTATTTTAAAAGAACCCGGAACGAAAGTTAAAGCAGGAGATATTATTCTTCAGTTAAATCCCGAACCTGTTCAAAGCGACATTGAAAGATTACAAGACCAGCAAGAAGTAAAACGAAATAATCTGGAAAAAACCCGATTGAGTGCTCAAAGCACAAAACTCGATTTGGAGTACAACGAAGAAGTAAAAAAACTTAAGATTATGTCGTTAAAATCGCAACTTGCCGACGAACAACAACTTCTTGAGGTTGGTGGAATATCTCCAGCAAAACTTGAAAAAACAAAACAGGAGATTACTCTTGCTGAAAAAGATTTGTCGATGCTGACAGAGAAAAATTCAATTCGATTAAGGCAATTAACCACAGACGAAAAAGGACAACTTCTTCAAATAAGAATTGACGAAAAAGTTTTAGAAAATAAAATTGAATTACTTTCTAAAATGAGTGTGAAAGCGCCGTCATCTGGAATTATTCTTAATATTTCGGGGAATGAAGGAGAGAAAGTAAGTGGAGATAAGATGTTGGTTCGTATGTCAGACTTAACTTCTTTTAAACTAACCGGTTCCATTGATGCTCAATTTGCCAATCAAATAAAAACCGGCAATGTGGTTTTTGTAACCATTGAATATGAAAAACTGGAAGGCCTTATTGGAAATGTTACACCAATGGTTGAAAACAGTAAAGTTCAGTTTAATGTTCATTTAAAAGAAAGTAGCCATCCAAAATTAATTGCCAATCAGCAAGTTCAAATTTTAATTATTAACAACCACAAACAAAGCACATTACGTCTTCCAAAACTCGATAATTTCGAGGATGGTAAAAAGCATAAAGTATTTGTTATAGACGACAATCGGGCGGTGAAAAAAGAGATAACTTTAGGAGTAGTTGGAAATGATTTTTGTGAAATTTTATCGGGGCTAAACGAAGGAAATGTTATTATTTCGAAAGGTACAAATGCATACAACCATTTAGCTGAAATTGAGATTCAAAACTAAACAGGATGTATAAAATATTCACAATTATATATTTGATATTTTTCATTTTTGTAAGCCCTTTATTTGCGCAAAACGACACCATTAAATATGTTTTAAATTTAGGCGAAGTAATCGACATGGCTATTTCGCAATCGTCGGCAATAAAATACGTGCAAAACCAAAATGTAAATTACTACTGGCGATTTCGAAATTTCAAAACTCGTTTTCGTCCACAATTGGTTTTGTCAGGCGATATTCCTA
>Ga0307988_1000918_pt1 | contig 18287 bp, 12 predicted proteins | sample EllFjometagen183_FD_203166 | JGI IMG/M metagenome (GOLD analysis project Ga0307988, IMG submission 203166) | Marine microbial communities from Ellis Fjord, Antarctic Ocean - #183 | ecosystem: Environmental > Aquatic > Marine > Unclassified | place: Southern Ocean | collected 2014-10-08 | reverse complement strand
TTGCTAATAAAACAAAAAGGGAGGTGCAAATGATTTAAAAATTTATAAAAAATGCTGGAAAGTGCAAACACACTAACCAGCTATATTAGTTTCAAAGAAAAGGTGTAAAACCACCTATTATGCTATTAATCAAAACATTGAAATTTATGAAAAAAAATGGTATTAATTCTTTTCTGCTTTGCAGAAAAGTTAAAAAGTTATTATTAACTACAAAGCTTGCAATCACTATTTTATGTTTATTGCAGGTCTCAGCAGTGGCTAATGTACTACAACAAAATGCTATCACCGGAAAAGTAGTCTCCGAAGGAGAACCACTTCCAGGAGTCACTGTTGTTGTGAAAGGGACAATCCATGGTACTGTTACAGATATTGATGGAAATTACACCTTATCATCTGTACCCGAAAATGCAACACTTGTATTTTCTTTTATTGGAATGATCTCTCAAGAGATAAATGTAACCGGACAAGCCCAAATTAATGTTACAATGAATCCAGATTTTATTGGCATTGAAGAAGTTGTTGCAATAGGTTATGGTACAATGAAAAAAAGTGACCTTACCGGTTCCGTGGCAAGCGTAACCCCGGAGCAATTGGTTGACAGGCCTCTTATTAACGTTGGACAAGCCCTGCAGAATAAAATCGCAGGAGTTCAAGTAATTAAGCAATCTGTTGGGGAACCGGGTGGCGATCCACAAATTCGAATCAGGGGTACAAACTCTATTAACACCAGCTCCGAACCTTTATTTGTAGTGGATGGGATTGTTGGCGTGAGTAATGCAATGGCAAACATAAACCCTGAAGATATTGCAAGCATCGATGTTTTAAAAGATGCATCGGCCACTGCCATCTATGGTACACGTGGGGCAAATGGTGTTATCATTATTGAAACCAAACGTGGTGTTGCAGGAGAGACACAAGTCAATTACTCAGGTTCTGTTTCTTACGGTATCATGACAAGGCACAACTATACTGTTACTGCCGACCAGTTTATGTATCTCTACGAACAAGCATTTACCAATACGCCAAAATATGGAACTTTGAATACAAGCAAGGATTTCCGCCAGGGACAAGGACCCACCGGATGGGAAGATTTACCACATTTATTTGAACAGGTTCAACCGGGTGGATATTTTATGGACGTAATTGGTAACGACGGAAATTACTATAAACCAAGATTTTATACAGACTGGGAAGATGAAGCTTTCAGTCCTGCTCTTTCGCACAACCACCATGTTGATGTAAGTGGAGGATCAGAAGATGCAAAATTCTCTTTTGCAATGGGTAGCACAAATCAGGAAGGACTTATGCTTGAATCTTACAAAAATCGTATAAATACCAGAATGACCGGAGATATTAAAATTAACGATTGGCTTGATTTAAGCACAAATTTGTCATATAACCGTACTAAAACTTCAAGAGAAGATGATGAAACAAGAACTGTCTCGGAAACATGGCCTATTCTGCCATCGCATCAATATCCAGATGAAGAGATATATGGAATATATGCTGGTTTATGGGCCACCGGTAAAGACTTCAATGTTGGTGAGAACTGGAGAGGTATAAATTATACAATGGATCAAACAGACGGCTATTATCTGGAAAACCAATTTACAGGAAGTTTAGTATTGAATGTTAAATTAACAGAGGATTTAAGTTTTAAAACGGACTTCTCAATGGATAACAGAGGTCGAGACGGAAGACATTTTAGAGGAGTTTATCAGGGTAACAGGACAGCACGGGCATATGCCAGTAACCAAAATTACTTTTATTGGCAAAACCAAAACTATTTCAACTACAACAAAACAATTGGGGATCATGTAGTATCCGGTATCCTTGGACTTTCATGGTCTGAAGATATTTATGACGCAGTAGAAGCAAGAGCCTATAATTTTTCTTCAAATTTCTACTCGTGGAATAATTTAAGTGCAGGTGCTGATACACCGAGAGCATATTCAGGCAATTCCAGGGGTGCGTTGAACTCATACTTTGCCCGTGCTAATTATAGCTACCTGGGTAGATATATGTTAACGGCAACAGGCCGTATTGACGGTTCGTCCAAATTTGGAGAGAATGAAAAATATGGTTTCTTCCCTTCTATTGGTGGTGCATGGAGAATATCTGAAGAGGGTTTCATGGATGACATCGGAGCAGTATCTAACTTTAAATTGCGTGCAAGTATTGGTCAAACCGGTAACCAGGAAATAGGTAGCTTTGTAACGCAAAGGTACGTTAATAGTGCCATTGTTATGTTGGGTGATGGCAAACATGCCGCACTCTATCCCGGTTCAACAGGTAACCCTGACCTGAAATGGGAAACTACAACACAATACGATGTGGGTATTGACCTTGGTCTTTGGAGAAACAGGATTAACGTAGTAGTTGACTTATATTATAAGTTGACCGATGATATGTTGTTTAATCTTCCATTACCACGATCAACTACGCCAAGTAATTCGTTCGTAAACTATGGCTCGGTTAAAAATACCGGTGTCGAATTTGAAGTGTCAAGCCGTAATTTCGAATCGGCAGGCTTTACATGGGATACACGCCTAACATTATCTTCGAATAAGAATGAGATTATGGAACTTGGGCCAACAGGTGCTGACGTTTACGTAGATGAAGGTGCAGGAAATGCAACCAGTGTATATCGGGTTGGAGAACCAATCGGAACATTCTTCGGGTTAAACCGTATGGGTGTTTATGGCACAGACGAAGCTGTAGAAGCTGCACGTTATGGCAGAGTACCCGGAGATTTAAAATTTGAAGATGTAAACCAGGATGGAAAGATTCAACTGCGATCTGACGGTGACGTTATTGGTCATGCGTATCCTAAATTTTATGGAGGTTTGAACAATACATTCAGTTATAAAAACTTTGATGCCAGTATCGATTTTCAATTTGTAGGTGGGGTTGACAAAGCAATCGTACATGAGTCTGCAGAAGACCGCCAGTTTGTATCGGGTATGGTAAACAGGGTTATGAATGCTTGGCGTCCTAACCATCAAGATAATACAATGGTAGCACAGGTACGTGCAGGTAATGCAGGTGCACGCTATGACTCATACACAGATACACACGAGATATACAACGCTGCTTATATTAGAGGTACTGTAGCTTCATTGGGATATACCTTTAACAATAGATTTGGTTTAAACAGATTACGGGTTTATGCCAGTGCTGAAAATTTCTTCCTGTGGACTGCAATTGAGCTTGAAGGATATGATCCGGAAGGTAGTTCTCAGGGTAAAATTCGTGCGAATGTACCAAATATTGATAAATATCAATACCCTAATCCTACAACCTTCAGTTTAGGTGTTAACGTAAGTTTCTAATTTTAAAAAGTTTGAACAATGAAATATAAAATAGATATTAAGTTAATAAGATACACTATATTTTTAGTGGTATTCTTACTTTCGCTTAGTGGTTGCGAGAAGTTTTTAGAGGAAGTACCTACAGAAGACCTAACCACTGCAGCGGATCTTACAGAAAAAGAGTTTGGTCTGGCCTTTACAATGGGTGCATACTACCAGTTAAGAGAATGGTGTGGTGGTGCAGACGACTGGGGTAACCAACTTCCAAATACACTGGAGCACCCCACTGGCGGATCGTTCACAACTGAGCCCCATACCAGATGGGACAAATACCAAACCAATCAGGTAACAGGAGATTTATTGGGTAATTTCGATAATCAATACAGAAATTGGTTTCGCGGAGTACAATACTGTAATACTGCACTTGAGAATCTTCCTGAAGTAAATCTTTCGGATGCGGAATATAAGCAATTTGATGCGGAAGTTCGTGTTTTAAGAGCATTCTATTATTTTTGTATTGTCCGGTACTGGGGAGATGCTATTCTTCTTACAGAATCGATTAGTGATGTGCTTGAAGCAGAATTGCCACGTAACAGCCTGAAAGAGATATATGACGATTTAATTATCCCTGAGCTAGAAACTTCTATAAACAATCTTCCTGCGGGAAGATCAACAGATGGCCGAGTAACACAGCATGTTGCAAGGGCAATACTCGCAGATGTTTATATGACGGTAGCCGGTTATCCTTACCAGGAAGTAGCTACAAGTCCTGAAAAAGACTGGTGCGGAACCGGAGCTTGGGCAATGCAGACTTATCCTGTAGCAAGTGGGAGACCATTCTTAGAAAAGGCTAAAGTTCAACTTGATGCACTGTACGGACAGTATACACTGGGAACCTATGATGATTTACACGATCCTGCAATGAACAATCAAGGAGAAGCAATATTCCAGGTACAGTACTCATCTGAAGCTGGTTTTACCAATGCAATAGTACAATGTGCCCTTCCTTTGTTATCAGCAATTTCCAAATCATCAGAATATGGATCATTTACTCCCTGGGTTGGTTATTACAATTCTTATACAGCTGGTGACAAACGTACAGAGGAACGTCAAATGTTCTTTACCTCTGATACCCACATTAACGATGAATCACTCATTGTTAATTTCGAAGTACCTCATTTATTTAAGTATTATGATCCGGCTGCAGTTAAAACAGTAAATGGTTCGGGTTTAAATTGGACACATTATCGCTACGCCGATATTTTATTAATGCTTACAGAAGTAAACTGGGCATTAGGTGGGTCTGCCACAGATATCGCAAAAGGGATTAATGAAGTGAGGGCTAGAGCAATGCTTGATCCTTTAGATGGAGCTAACATTACACTCAAAGATATATTGAGCGAAAGAGCATGGGAATTAATTTTTGAAAATAAAATGCTTTGGGATCAGCGTCGCACAAGAAAATGTGTTGTTTATGGAGATGGCGAAATTTCTGCAATCGAAAATTTCATTGGCCACAAACCACAGCTTTTCAATTTCGCATTTACTCCTCAACATTTATTATCTCCAATAGCTGGGGAGGAAATGATAAATAATGGAGCAATGACACAGAATTTTGGGTATTTGCCTCAATAAATTTATAGAGCATATTAAAATTATTTAATTAAGACAAATATGAAAACAAAAATTATAAGATTATTCTCATTAATGTTTGCAATAGCATTAATGATGAGTTGCACTGATCAACCCTATTTTGACATTCCTTACGAGGATGGGGAAGTTTACTTTTCCGACATATCGGTAATCACATCTGATGGAGTTACAACGGCAGATGCATCTTTAAACATCGACTGTTATTTTCCTAATGCAAAATCGGGTGATGTAATGACAGCAACCGTATTAAAGCGACAGGTTCCAAGCTGGGATCCTGGTGGCGAATTACAACTACTTCCTCTTGCAGGAAGTGAAAAAAGCATTACAGTTGGAGGTGATCTAAAAACATCGGTAAGCTATACAAAAGCCGAGGCAGGCCTCATTAATGTAGGTGATGAGATAACTGTAGTATTTGCAGGAGCTACCGATTCAGGCATAATTGTAATTGAACTTAAGGCTGCTCCGTAGTAGAAGTTTAATTTCAAATTTTTTATTTAGAGCACTGCACTTAAAGCAGTGCTCTTTTATTATGAAAATATCCGGTACATTCATATTAATACTTTTTTAATGAAAAGTAATTGGTAATAAATCGCTCCTAAAATTCTGTCAAAAATTGTAATAACTATTTGAATTAAAATCTATTAATAGTTCATTCAAAAATTATTCGCCGTTTTCTTAATTCTTAAATACATTTGAATAATTTTATAGGCGGAAAAAATATTTAAATTTTAAAGATGAAAAACAAAATAATTCTTGCATCAGCAATTGCATTTGGAATGTTATTACAAATTTCATGTACAACAAAAACACCAACCGACCTTACAAAAACAAGTTGTATTCCACAACCGGTTTCCATAACTGCTACGGGTAATTCTTTCGAAATAAAAAATTCGACTGTAATTTATGTTCACGAAGAATTACAACAAACAGGTAAGTTTTTGGCAAAAAGTATTCATGAAATTGCAGACATTTTACCCGAAGTAGAAACAACTGATGAGTCAAAAAACAGTGGTATTTCCCTTACTCTTTCCAACGATGACACTATGTTGGGGAATGAAGGCTACGAATTATCCATCGATAAAAAACAAATAATAATTAAAGCCAAAACTTCGGCAGGCTGTTTTAATGGCATTCAAACTTTGTTGCAAACTTTACCGGTAAAAGCAAACTCAAGTGAATCGCTGAAAATTGCAACTGGTGTAATTCACGATTTTCCGGAATATGCTTTCCGTGGAGCGATGCTAGATGTTGCCCGTCATTTTTTCGGTGTTGAAGATGTAAAACGTTATATCGATTTTCTGGCTGCATATAAAATGAATGTTCTGCATCTGCATCTTTCCGACGACCAGGGTTGGCGAATTGAAATTAAATCGTGGCCAAACTTAACTATTCATGGAGGTAGTACCGAAGTGGGCGGTGGCGATGGCGGATTTTATTCGCAAGAACAATATTCCGATATTGTTAAATATGCGCAAGAAAGAAATATTACTATTGTTCCTGAAATAGACATGCCCGGTCATACTAATGCAGCACTTGCTTCGTATGCCGAATTAAATTGCGATGGAAAAGCAACAGATTTGTACAGCGGAACAGAAGTTGGGTTCAGCACTTTTTGCACCGACAAAGAAATTACCTATAAATTTATTGATGACGTTGTTCGTGAATTAGCGGAACTTACTCCCGGACCATACATTCACATTGGCGGAGATGAATCGCATGTAACACCAATTGAAGATTACATACCTTTTGTAAACCGTGTTCAGGAAATTGTAGTTAAACATGGTAAAAAAGTAATTGGCTGGGATGAAATTGCAAAAGCAACATTAGTTGAAAATTCAACTGTACAATTTTGGGCTGATATTGAAAATACATCTTTAGGGATTGAGCAAGATGCAAAAGTTATTATGTCGCCAGCTGCACGAACATATCTAGATATGCAATACGATTCAACAACACACCTCGGTCTGCATTGGGCAGGCTACATTGAAGTTGATCATGGTTATGACTGGGATCCGGCAACACTGATTCCCGGCATATCGAAAGAAAATATATTGGGAATTGAAGCCCCGCTCTGGTCAGAAACTGTTACGAATATCGATGAAATTGAATACATGGTTTTCCCAAGATTACCCGGTTATGCTGAAATCGGATGGTCGTCGCCGGAAGCTAGAAGTTGGGATGAATACAAACTCAGACTAGCGCAACACGGAAAACGATTTGAAGCGATGGATATTGATTTTTATCGTTCTGCTATGGTTCCGTGGGAAGAATAACTTTTTACTGTTTCACATAACAGAAAAGGCTGTCTCAAAAGTTATTCCTCGTCATCCTGAACTCGTTTCAGGATCTACACTGGTCAGATTGTTGCTTTATTAAGATTCTGAAATAAATTCAGAATGACGGTTGATGAGTTTAATGAAACAGCCTCTTTTATATTCTTTTTAATATTGGCTTCTTTTCAACGTAAAAATTAAAATATTCGCAGAAAAGCATCCGGAATTTTAGTTTCAAAATTTAATTTTTTCCCGGTTATTGGATGAATAAAAGAAAGTTGCTGAGCATGAAGTCCCAAACGTTTTATGGGACTACTATTTGCTCCATATTTTTTATCGCCAACAATGCTATGTCCAATATCCTGCAAATGTACCCTAATTTGGTTTTTCCGTCCCGTTTCCAGATTAACTTTCAACAATGTATATTCTTTCTGCTTTTTTAAAACTTTATAATTTGTAACTGCTTTTTTGCCGTACTTTGGATTTTGAGATGAATGCACTTTGAAAGTTTTTCCTTCCACCAAATACGAAGTGATTACACCATCAGGCTTTTCTACTACCCCTTCAACAACAGCAACATAACTTCTTTCGATAACCGTATTATTCCACAATTCCTGAAGATGAAATTTCACCTCCTGATTTTTTGCAAATAACATTAAACCAGAGGTTTCGCGGTCGAGTCGATGAACAACAAATATTCTATTGTCTCTATTTTGTTTTTTAACATGGTTGCTCAACAAACTGTAAGCAGTTGCTCGTTTCTCCTTTTCTGTAGAAATAGAAAGTAAACCCGCTTGTTTCTCGATAACAATAAGTTCTTCGTCTTCAAACACAATATTATATTCGCGAGACTTCTTTTCAGGTTCAACTCTTTCTTTACTAATTTCAATATTTTGCCCGGAAACAAGTGGATGGTTAAACTGCGAAATTGCCTTCCCATCGACCAGCACCTGCTTATTACCCAATAGAAATTTAATTTTACTTCGACTTTTTCCCGGCATCTGTGCCATCAAAAATTCCATAAGAGAGACATTCTCTTTTACTTGAAGAATAATCCCTCTTTTATTATCCGATGCCCTTTTAAATTGTTTATTAACTTTTTTATTCATGAAAGCTTACTAAATAAGTTTAAAAACAAAAATACAGCATTTATTAAAGTTTCATTCCAAATTTTGCAATCTTTCCATCTCCCCCAGGAACTTAATCAACCAGTTTCCTTTTCAAAACAATAAATTAACTTTTCAGAAACAGGGATATGTAATTGAATATTTATACTTTACTTTCGTTTTATATTCAAAAATAAAATTATTACAACGATGGACAGACGTAAATTTGCTAAAACAAGTGTGGCTGCCGGAATCGGACTTAGTGTATTACCAACTTCGGGAATAATACCTGAAAATGAAAATACAATTCTCGACTCTATTACCGAAAAGGAAATCAGGCAATTTTTATCGGGACTGCTTTATACTAAAAAAGAGGTAGATGATTATTTCGCCGATAAAGCTTTCCCTTTTTCAAAACACAGTCCAGAGTTTGGCTGGTTACTTCGCGATGCTTATTTTAGAGATGGCGTTAACAATTCAATCTCGGTTTACAATTATGCAAAACCCGATGGCGAACGTTTAATGTCGAATTATGCGGATAAAACTTGCCGTATAAATACTTTCGGAAACAGCTTTACACAATGTCATCAGGTTAGCGATCATGAAACGTGGCAGGAAGTTTTGGCTGGCAATATTCAAGAGCCGGTTAAAAATTTTGGAATTGGCGGCTGGGGGGTTTATCAAGCTTATTTGCGCATGTTGAAAGAAGAAAAACGAACTCCATCGGAATATATAATCTTTAATATTTACAGCGACGACCACTACCGAAATTTGGATGCGTGGCGAAATATCAGAAGGGCAAAACACCAACAATTTATTGAACCGCCATTGCCATTTATGAAAGTAGATTTAAAAAACAAAACCTATTCTGAACATAAAAACCTGACTCCAAATAAAGAGGATTTTTACAAACTTTGCGATATTGATGAAACTTACAAATTGTTTAAAGACGATTTTGTAGCTAAAATCAGAATTGCACATAACAAGTCGGATGAAAGAAATGAAAATCTGGATTTTAAAGAAATTCATGCTTTAACACAAACTCATGGAATTGAAACTGCTTTGGATTCAAACACAACCATGTCGAAAGTGGTAAATACTTATCATCGCGAATGTGCACTTTTTAGTACCGAAATAATTATTGAAAAGATTAAGGATTTTGCCACTAAAAATAACAAAAAAGTATTGTTCGTTTTATCTTATCCGGCAGGTTATCTGGCACAGGCTCATGAAGAAAACAGCAGATGGGATCAAAGTATTATTGATTTTATTCATTCAAAAAAATTGCCTTTGGTAGATTTAGGACAGGCTCATTTTAACGAATTCAAACAATTCAACATCGAGTTTAAAGATTATCTGGCGAAATATTTTATTGGTCATTATAATCCGCTTGGAAATATGTTTTGTGCAAATGCGCTGCTTGGAAAGTTGGTTGAAATGATGAATCCTAAACCGATTCCATATAACAAAAATACTACTGAAGGAAGTTTTTAAACTAATGTAAGGCACTGTTTAAATATGCCGATAACACAAACGAACTGTTTCCAACGCAGATTCAGGACTGTACTTTTTAGGTAAGTTACCATTCTCCATACTTGACGAGAAAAACTCAATTTCATTAAAATATCCCTCACCTAAATCGCCGGCCGGGATCGAAATTCGTTCAGTATCGTTATCAATAAAAATTGAATCCGCATCTTTTGTTGAGAAACTTACGCTTGCTTTTTCGAACACAGCAGTAAAACCAGCCTGAAAAGGGAAATTGGTATGAAAAATATTTCCACCCTCGATTTTAACGGTCAGGTTTTTCGACGGGTATTTCCAGGTTGCATTTACATAATCGTGATTGCTCAATTTCCCTGGCAAAACTGAACTTTCAATTTTTTCAGGTAAACCGCCCAAAGCAAATGCAGCAAAATCTATATCGTGAATTACCAAATCGAAAAGTGCACCACCCGAAATCCCAAAATCCTTTTGCTTTTCTTTCCACTGCCCCCAAACCGGTAATCCCGAAAAACGTGTCAATGAAAGAAATTTTAATATTCCATATTCATTAGAATTAATCGTTTCAACTAATTTCTGATAAGGTGCCATAAACCGCACCACGTGAGCCACCATTAAAATCAGGCTCTTCTCCTTTGCCAGTTCAATAAGTTCTTCACCCTTTTGTAAATCCAGAACAAAGGGTTTTTCCACTAAAACGTGCAAGCCATTATTCAATGCATTTTTTACTATCGGATAGTGCAAATCAGTATGCACGCAAACATGAACCGCATCCAACTTTTCATTTTCGAGACAAGACTCTAAAGTTGAATAAACCGGAATTTTTTCCAAAACCACAGTATCAGCATTACCCGTTTCAAGATTCCCAATTTGTTGTTTTAATTTATCGGGAACTGAGTCTGCATCTTTTTCGATAATTGCTACTAACTCCAAATTCTCACATTTCAAAATATTCAGGCTATGAGCAATTCCCATAAATCCAAATCCGATAACAGCTACTTTTTTCATATTCTATTTCTTTACAAATTTAACCTTCGAAATTTCACCATTTGCACCTGCCGCAAATCCTCTTAACTCTCCCGGAACATTTCTAAACGTGTAAAAACCTGATTCGTTTAGAAACTGCCAATTCTGGCCACCATCTGAAGAGAAATCACATCCGGTTTTTCCTATTGAAAAGAAAAATATTTCCTTTCTATTTGCAACAGACTGAACACACGAACGATATTCTTTAGGCATTGTTTCCGATAGATTCCAGATTTTCCCACCATCAGTTGTATAACCGGCGATGTTGTTTGCAGTTTCGGGTTGGTCATAAATTCCACCAACAATTACCCCTTCCAAATCGTTTTTAAATGAAATGGAAAATATACCTGATGATGCTTGTCTTGAAATTATTGGTGTTTCAGAAACTAACCATGTTTTCCCAAAATCATCGGAATAAAAAACACGGGCTGCTAAGCCACCACTTGCAATCCAGGCTTTTCCTGATGGTAAAAATTCAATACAAGTATTTGATGCGGCAAAATTGGCTTCGCCTTCAATTACATTTGGAATATCTGTTACCCTCTCCCACTTTTCGCCGCCATTTTCAGTTCTTATTACAAAAAACTTCCCATCGATTGGATCACTAACTGCCAAACCGTTTTTTTCATCGGCAAATTTCAGTGAGTTAAAAAATAATCCTTTTGTTGAATCCTGAAAAACAACTTTCCAGTTCTCTCCCCCGTCCTCTGTTAAATATCCAAATGCGGGCCCGGCAACTCCAAAAACCATCGCCTTTTTTTCATTCCAGGCATAAATACTTCTAAAATCGTTTTCTTCAGCACCTGTAATCTGATTTACACTCCAATTCACACCTCCATCTTTCGAAACCAAAACTGTTCCTTTTGAACCACTTGCCCAAATTATTGTTTCGTCAACAACAAAAAGACCACGCAGACTAGCATCCGTATTTGTTTTCAACTCAGTGAACAAAGCCTCATAGTTTTTATTAACCATTGAATTGCAAGCCGCCAATAAAACGATAACCGCCACAAGAGAAATTATTTTTAATTTCATTGAACATTATTTTTAGGTGTTTAGAAACAAAAATAGTAATATTAAAAATTGTCTAACTAAATTAATCTATAAGACTTCATCGAAAACGTATTATAATATGGAAAATTTTTCAAATTCGGTATTAATTCCACAAAATTTACCTGAGATTAAAGAAGAAACATTTAACAAATTGGATGGGAAATATCTTAAGATCTTGTTCATTCGGATTGCTATTTTTATGCTAATTCTTACCGGAGCTCTTACGACATTTCTTATTCTAATTGAAGAAACACTGCCAATCTTAGTATTAATTATTATTATTTCAATACCTACCTTATTAATTACATATTCAATATTAATTACCGTTTTAGGTTTTCCAAGAAAAGGGTATTTAGTGCGAGAGAAAGACCTTTCTTACCAAAAAGGACTGATTACTTACAAACTAATTACCGTTCCTTTTAATCGAATTCAACATGTAGAAGTAAATCAGGGAATTTTAGCAAAGATTTTTAAACTCTCTTCTGTGAAAATATACACAGCGGGCGGAAATGCCAGCGATTTGTCTATTCCGGGGCTACCAGCAGAAATTGCTCAAAATCTGAAATCTTTTTTATCAGAAAAAATTAGCGAGCATGAATAATCCTGATTTATCAAAACCTACCCGGCAGTCGGTAAAAGGTCTGGCTTTAATATTCATTCAGGGAGTTCGACAATCCATTCGAATATTTTGGCCACTTGTTCTTATGCTTGTATTTCAAAAAGAAATTTTTGCAAACAATCTGATTTGGGTATTTATTGGAATAGCAGTTTTTATAATGTTAATAATCCATTCCATCCTATTTTATCTCAACTTCTATTTTCATGTGTCGGGAGGAGAATTCATTCTGAAAAAAGGTTATCTCAGGAAAAAAACTCTTACCATTCCATTAGAACGAATTCAAAGTGTAAACACGAAGCAGAATCTCCTTCAACAAATATTAAATGTGGTAACACTGGAGATTGACACTGCTGGAACAGCTGCAAAAGAACTTAAAATTCATGCATTGGAAAAATCTTTTGCTACTGAATTACAAAACCAATTACGCTCCGGAAAAATTAATAAAGGTTCTGAAGATAAAGAACAAGCCGAATTTATTGAACCTGAAGAAGAACTTATTTTAAAGCTCGACCCGGTTGATTTATTAAAAATCGGAATCAGCCAAAATCATTTGCGAACCGGTCTGATTGTTTTGGCTTTTGGCTTTCAAATCTTTCAAAAGGTCGAAGATGTTTTTAAGGGAAAAGCCGACGAATATTCGGGTGAGTTTGTAAATTATATGTCGAATTCCAGTTTGGCTTTGATTATTTTTCTACTCATTTTCTTCCTGATCATTTCAATTCTAATTTCGCTTTTTCGCACCGTATTTAAATACTTCGATTTCAAACTCCTGAAAAAAGAAAATGCTTATCGTGTTGTAGCCGGGCTTGTAAATAAACGAAATGTGGTAATGCCTTTAAATAAAATTCAGGAACTAAACTGGGAAACCGGCCCCATAAAAAAACAGTTTGGCATTTATAATCTGGTTTTTAAACAAGCAGTTAGCGGACAAAACCGAAAAGTACAATTGGTAGATGCTCCCGGCTGTTTAAGCAAACATTTGGAATTACTGAAAACCGATTTATTCGGAGAAGACAATCTTTCTACAAATTCCAAATTCTTTTCAAACAATTATTATTTCAGGCGTTTGTGGATTCTCTCGGGTTGGTTTCCATTTGTATTTACTGCACCATTTTTATATACAGAATGGCTTTTCTGGCTGTTGGCATTTGTATGGTTGGCAGCCTCGGCAGCTTATAGTTTTTTAATTCTGAAAAAGCGTTATTTCCAAATACACAATACACAAATTCGAATTTCGAAAGGTGCTATTTCGCAAAAATGGAAACAAATGGAATTGTTCAAAATCCAGTCTGTTGAGTTTAAGCAAACTATTTTTCAGAAACGGAGGTCATTGGCAAGTTTAGATTTAATGAACGCTTCCGGCTCAATGACAATTCCTTACATCGACGAATCGATTGCAAAACTGATTTACGATTATTTGTTATTTCATACCGAAACGTCTGGAAAAAGTTGGATGTAGAATTTTAATTCTTTTATTGAATCAATGAAGATTAGAAAAAGGAATTTGTATTTTCGAAAATCAAACTTCAAATCGTAAACAAATGAAGGTTAATTTCAGGTATCTACTTACTATTTCTCTGGTAACTGCACTTGGCGGTTTGCTTTTCGGATTCGATATTTCCGTAATCTCAGGAACAATCCCATTTATTCAAGATGTATTTGAATTAAACGAAACCATGAAAGGCTGGGTAGTGAGCAGTGCTTTAATTGGTTGCATTATTGGTGCGAGTTTCAGTGGCCGATTAGGCGACAAATTTGGGCGAAAAAAAGTTCTGTTTGTGGTAAGTTTGTTGTTTGGAATCTCGGCAATTGGAAGCGGACTCGCTAACTCAATCCCAACTTTTGTAAGCTATCGTATTTTGGGCGGAATTGCAGTTGGCGGTGCATCTGTTTTAGCCCCGATGTACATAGCCGAAGTTTCTCCGGCACATCTTCGCGGAAGAATGGTTTCACTGAATCAACTAACCATTGTAATTGGTATATCAATGGCCTATTTTTCGAATTACTTTCTGCTCGCAATTGGAGAAAATGCCTGGCGCTGGATGTTTGCCGCAGAAGCTGTGCCTTCGCTTTTATTCTTTTTTGCACTTTTTATTGTACCTGAAAGTCCACGTTGGTTGGTTGCCCGAAACGATGAAACAAAAGCGCATTTTGTATTAAACAAAGTAGCAGGACCAGATTTTGCCGATTTTGAATTAAGCGAAATAAAAGAATCACTGGCCGGAAATAAAAAACGGGGAACTCTAAAAGATGTTTTCAAAAAGAAATATTCCTTAATCCTGTTTTTGGGTATTTTCCTTGCAGTTTTCCAGCAATGGTCAGGAATTAACGTAATTTTCTTTTATGGTCCTGATATTTTTGCCAAAGCCAACCTGAGTGTCGATACTGCGTTGTTTTACACTGCATTGGTAGGAGTAATGAATATTGTTTTCACCATACTTGCCATGCGGGTAATCGATAAAATTGGAAGAAAAGTTTTATTACTAATAGGTTCAGCAGGAATGGTAGTTTGCTACATTATAATCGGTTATCTTTTCAAAATTGAAAGAACCGACGATTGGATGTTACTGACTTTTATTATAATTACGCCTGCCTTTTTTGCTTTTGGTTTGGGACCAACTGTTTGGGTAGTTTTATCAGAAATATTTCCCAATAAAATACGCGGTGCCGCCATGTCGGTTGCAACTTTTGCTTTGTGGGTAGGATGTTACTCGCTAACTCTTACTTTCCCAATTTTTGTTGAAGCCTTAAGTGCAGCTGTTACTTTCTGGATTTACGCAGCAGTTTGTATAGTTGGTTTTGCAGTGATTTACAAAACTCTGCCTGAAACCAAAGGAATGTCGTTAGAAAAACTTGAAAAAATGCTTGTAAAAGAATAAGCTAAAACAAAAATGAAATGAAAAAACTACAACTTATAATCATCATTTTAACCTTCTCTTTTTTTGCTTTTTCAAAAGAATACCACGTTTCTAAAACCGGAAATGATAATAATTCGGGCTCATCTGAATTATCATTCCTTACAATTCAGAAAGCTGCTAACATTGCCATATCCGGAGATGCTATAACTGTTCATAAAGGTATTTACCGAGAAAGAATTTCGCCGCCGCGAGGAGGAACCTCTGATTCAAAAAGAATTACTTACCGTGCTGCCAAAGGCGAAAAAGTTGAAATTAAAGGGTCAGAAATAATAAATAACTGGGAAAAGTTTTCCGGAACAGTTTGGAAAACAACAGTTTCAAACTCATTGTTCGGAAATTACAATCCGTATATAGATCTAGTAAAAGGTGACTGGTTTAATGACAAAGGCAGGCTTCATCACACTGGAGAAGTTTACCTGAATGGAAAATCATTTTGGGAAATGGAACTGCTGGAAAAAGTTCTTCACCCAAAAGCGGTGAAAGATAATTTCGATCCGGAAGGCTCTACTTGTACCTGGTTTTGCGAAAGTGATGAAGAAAATACTTATATCTATGCCAATTTCCATGGGGCAAATCCTAATAAAGAATTGGTTGAAATAAATGTTCGGAAAAGTTGCTTTTATCCTGAAAAAAATAACATTAATTACATCACGATTCAAGGTTTTTACATGAGCCACGCTGCTACACAATGGGCACCGCCAACCGCCGAGCAATTGGGATTAATTGGAACAAACTGGAGTAAAGGATGGATAATTGAGAACAACGTTATCCGCAACTCAAAATGTTCAGGAATAACTCTTGGAAAACATGGAGATGAGTTTGACAACACATCGGAAAACTCTGCCGAAGGTTATGTTGAAACCATAAAACGTGCTTTGGCAAAAGGGTGGAGCAAAAAAAATATTGGCTCGCATATTATCCGAAACAATACTATCTCAGATTGTGAGCAAACGGGAATTTGCGGAAGTATGGGTGGAGTTTTCAGTGTAATTGAAAATAACAACATTTACAATATCTGGACAAAACGCCAGTGGACAGGTGCCGAAATGGGTGGAATTAAAATTCACGCTTCAATCGACATGATTATAAAAAATAACCGGCTCGCAAATTGCGGACGAGGACTTTGGCTCGACTGGATGTGCCAGGGTGCAAGAGTTACCGGAAACTTGCTTTACAACAATACAACCGACGACATTTTTATTGAAGTAAATCATGGCCCTTTTTTAATAGAAAACAATATTCTTTTATCGGAATTATCAATTCGCGATTGGTCGGAAGGAGGTGCATTTGTACATAACTTAATAGCCGGAAATATTGAATTGCGCCCGCAAAGCCGGGAAACACCTTTTCAATTACCCCACTCAACAAAAGTTGGCGGTTTAAAAACTACAAAATGTGGCGACGACCGATACTACAATAATATCTTTGTTGGCGGAGTTAATGAAAATCAGAGAATTAAATCGGGATTGGTAATTTACGAAAATGCAGAACTTCCAATGTATGTAGATGGAAATATTTATTTGAATGGTGCAAAAAGTTTTAAGAAAGAAACCAATCAGTTGGAAATTGATTATAATCCAGATATTAAATTATTAGAACGAGTAGATGAAATTTATCTTTCAATGGATTTTAATAAAAGTATTTTCGAAATGAAGAATAAAATAATAACCACCGAATTATTGGGAAAAGCTCAAATTCCGAATCTACGTTTTGAAAATCCAGATGGTTCGCCGCTTACAATCAACAATGACTTTTTTGGAAATATAAGAAATGAAATAAATCCTACTGCCGGACCTTTTGAAAAACCAGGGAAAGGAGTAATAATACTTAAAGTTTGGGAGAAATAGAGAAAACACGATAAACGCTGATGTGTAAAAATTTCTTTCAAATATGTGCATATTTGTAATTGATATTATACTAGTCGATAATTTCTATTATTTTAAGGTCTTTAAAAGAAAAAATTAAACAAAATCAGATATGAATTCAAGAGAACAATTTCTAAAAACTATAAATCACAAACAACCCGACAGAATAGTTCTGGATCTTGGAGCAACTCCGGTAACTGGAATTCATGTTCAAACCATTTCAAAATTACGCCGCCATTTTGGGTTACAACGAAAACCAATTCGTGTAATCGAACCCTTTCAAATGCTTGGCGAAGTTGGCTGGGAATTAATTGATTCTATTGGTATTGATGTAATTGGCGCCTGGGGAAAAAACAACATGTTTGGCTTTCATAACCATGCTCCTTACAAAGAATGGAAAACTCCGTGGGGACAGCGCGTTATGGTTCCTTTAAACTTTAATGTTACAGCCAGCGAAAAAGGCGACACATTAATGTACCCCGAAGGCGACACATCAATTCCACCATCGGCAAGAATGCCAAAAACCGGTTATTTTTTCGATGCAATTATTCGTCAGAAACCAATTATTGAGGAAGAATTGGATGTTGAAAATAATTTGGAAGAATTTGGGTTGATAAACGATGAAGATCTGGAACATTGGCGTGTTGAAATTGACAAAGCTTATTTCTCGGGAAAAGCAGTAATTGCAGCTTTTGGAGGAACAGCACTTGGCGATATTGCATTGGTGCCCGGAATGAATTTAAAAACTCCAAGAGGAATAAGAGATGTTGCGGAATGGTACATGAGCACTGCAATGCGACCCGATTATATTAAAAGTATTTACGAACGCCAGATTGAAATTGCCATTGAAAACCTTAAGCGGATTTTCGCAGTGGTTGGCAACAAAGTAAATGCCATGTTTATTTGCGGAACAGACTTTGGAACTCAGAATTCTACTTTTTGTGCTCCGGAACAATTTGA
>Ga0307988_1000917_pt1 | contig 18312 bp, 13 predicted proteins | sample EllFjometagen183_FD_203166 | JGI IMG/M metagenome (GOLD analysis project Ga0307988, IMG submission 203166) | Marine microbial communities from Ellis Fjord, Antarctic Ocean - #183 | ecosystem: Environmental > Aquatic > Marine > Unclassified | place: Southern Ocean | collected 2014-10-08 | reverse complement strand
TTTGATAAATCAATGATCTCAAGTAATAATATAATTTTTTCATTTTTCGATAGTCAAAACACAAACTACACTAAAGATTCATATGGTTATCCAATTTCATTAACTCTTAATGATAACTCTAAAACAGGCAAAATAATACTCTGCCCTCTAGGTCAAGTAACGTCTCTTTCTGATTCAATTAATATAGGTTCTAGTAGCAATGATATTGGAGAAAATGTAAAAATAATCGAGTTAACATTTTCACTGAAGGAAAGGTATACAAAACAGCAACGTGATACAAAAAAATTTGGTAGCTCAAGAGCGATTGTTGTTAGTAATAATCTCAATCGTTCTAACCATACCATAAATATATTAACTTTTATAAAATTTTCAGTGCTTTATTTCTCTTCTAAACCTCCCCTTAGGGGAATATCGCTAAAACTTGAAAAAGGTTCTTGGTTAGCTGATAAAACAAATAAAAAAATATATAAATCAGTTAAATGTCCTCCATACTCCTTATTTCATGAAACCAACCTTTATAAATTTATTGAACGTTTATTGGGTACTAAAATATATAATTTTGCAAAGGACAATAAGTTTTTTGAAATATCTACGGAGAAGAAACAGTCATCAATAAGATTTAAAACTAGTAATATTAGCTTTACTGTCACAAAGGAGCTTATTAAACATCTTGAAAAAAGTGAATTGAATTGTGACGAAGGTAATCTAAAAGATATGTACGAGAAGTTTAATAAAAGCAGGGCGGCATATATTAAAGAGCTTAAAAAGCATATTCAATCAAAAAAAATCAACAAATAAATTTTTATTTGTATCTCATTGTCTTTTAGTGACATAGAGCAAACAAAAACTCAATACACCCTAATGTTTTAACGAAACATGAAGTAGCACTACGCATTATTTGTAGTGCTACTTTTTTTATTTCCCCCAAAAAACTTTAATATCATCCAGCTAAATGTATATCCAATAAATAGCACTGTCAAACTTCTTTAGCCTCAAAAACTAGTGCTACTTTTCCTTTAAAATAACAAGTTTGACAGGAAATGTTTGCCCCCATATCATTCTCATTATACGCACGAAATTTCAGCTGAATTTCACGAATAATAACAGAATAACATGGAGGCATTTGAAAAAATGACGACACCAAGCGAGAAGGACAGACTATTGGCTTTGACAATCAGTCCAGCAACAAGTCCTTCACTAATTAAAGAGGCCCTCAATATATTAGAGGGGCAAGTGAGTTCTGAAAAGCCGCAAGAATGGCTTGATGAGCGCGGAGCAATGAAATATGCTGGTGGAATAGGGAGAAGTTGCCTGTGGGGCTGGAGAACCAAAAATAATCTCCCGAGCTTCAAGGTAAATGGGAGAAGATTATTTCGCGCCACCGACATCGACGCGTTCATCATCGAACAGGCTGGGGGTGACAAATGATTTCAAATAAAAAAACACCCACGGGAATGGGTGCAGTGCAGCATACATTAGAAGATAATATATCACCTATTCAGCAAATCCGCAAGCTTCCCGCGTCAGCAAAATATGAATGTCTCAATGATAGATACGACTTGGATCTTAAGCCAGGCGTGTCTTGTGTTTCACCTCTGAGAGAAGAGGCTACTAATTCAAATTCGTTCCTATGCAATGAAGATGGCACTTGGCACGATTTCGCTGCTTCTGATAATGAGCATGGCGATATATTTAACTTCATCCAGATCAGAGAGGATTGTGATTTCCCCGCATCTGTAAAAATTATTGCTGATTATTTTGGCTTTACCGCCCCAAGCGGCAAGGGTTATGAAGCTCCGGTACTCAGTAAGGAAGAGATAGCGATGCTGGAGGAATTGGCGTTGGTCATTGATTATGCTAGTTATAACTTGCTTTCTAATAATCCTGAACATCTGGAATATTTGCAGAAACGCGGCCTTAGCATCGATTTTATAAAAGACCAGAAGATCGGATTCTTTGACAGTGTTGATAACTTCCGAAAATACTTAGGTCAAAAACATCCAAGCTTCGCGGAAACTCAACTCTACCTGTATAACCTTGAACAAACTTTCCTTTTCCCATATTTGGACCAGACTGGAAAGGTCGTCTACGCAGTAGGGCGCAGTCTTCCTGGGAGCGACAAGGCAAAATACATCAAGCTTATGTGCGGGCAGAATGATGATGTAAATATCGAGAATCCACTCTTTGGCTTGCACACCATTGTAAATGCCAAGCAAACCAAACGATTGATATTTGCTGAAGGAGTACTTGACGCTCTTGTTTTGATGCAGGAAGCCGAAGCCGTGATAGCATCCTGTGGAGGGCAATTCTCCAAAAGGAATAAAGAAAAAACCCTTCATATTCTTACTGGATTGAAGAAGACTATCAAAGACCTAGAAATAATAATATCTTTCGATTATGATCCTATTTCCAAAACGGGGCAGACTTCGGCACTCAAATTTGCAAAATTCTTGTTGCAAAATGGCTTTGATGTGAAAATCTGCCTGTTCAGCGGAGAAGAAAAAATAGATCTCAATGATCTTTATGTTAAGGAAGGCGCAATAGCTATTCAGGAAGTTCTTGCGGAAGCCGAGCTTTATACTTCAGTGACTATTAAAACAATCAAGGATGAATCTGACCCAAGCATAAAAGAAAAGTTGTCAATAGAATTTATTAACGACTTAGTGCAAGGCGGATTTGGCGAGCCTCAGATTGTGAATTTTTGTCAGGATATATCATCTCCCGAACAAATCAAAACTATGATTGCTGCCACCCCCGCCAATACTGCAGTGGTTGAATCAAAGCGTCTTGACAAACGTGTTGTTAGCAGTCCTATAAACGGTAAAAAGGGTGGAAGACCAGAGTTGGATACTACAGCTTTGGTTAAAATGTTTGCTGAAGATCACAAAAATGCTCCGTACCGCTTTTTTAGGGGAGATTGGTATAAATATAATGGGCACTTCTTTCGCCGTTATCAACGAACTGATTTCGAGGGAGTACTCGTAGCGTGGTTGCAAAAAAAACTGCCAGGTAGTCGCATTGGCAGAAGTCTGAAAACGGATATGTTGTTGAATATGCTTACTGAGGAATTTAGCCTTATTTCATCGGAAGCACAAATACCTTTTTGGATGACGACTAAAGTACGATCACCTTATTGTATCCCGATGAAAAACTGTATTCTTGATATTGAGCAACTAATCGCATCGATTGGTAGTAACAATGGTCCTGTAAATGATTTCATGAAAGATCTATCCCCCGATTTCTTTTCTACTTACGGGCTCGACTTTGACTATGAGCCTGATGCAATGTGTCCTAAGTGGATGAAATATCTTTCAGAGGTCCAACCGACGCTTGATGGGCAAGATATTATCCAAATGATGTTTGGCTTAAGTTTGGTGCAAGATTGTCGATATGAAGTTGCATTTTATTTGTTTGGCCAAGCCGGTACGGGTAAGAGTGTCTGCCTGAATGTGCTAGCCGAACTTATTGGGAAAGATAATATCGCCTGTGTGCCTTTGCATCGATTTAGGGAGCGGTTTTCGTTACATCCATTAACAACTCATAGATTGAATTTGGTAGGAGATATGCCCACAGCAGATGACAGATCCACTGTCGCAAGCATTGAAGGGGCTCTAAAGGATATTATATCAGGTGGATTAATAGATTGTGAAAAAAAGGGCCAAGATATTTTTACAGCCCATGCAACAGTCCTGAATATATTTGCCTCGAACACACTCATGCCCTTTGTTGATAAATCTGCAGGCGTGTGGGACAGACTGAGAATTATACCATTTGACCAAGTGTTCCGTGGAACCGAAAAGGTGAATAAAAATCTAAAAAACGAGATAGTTTGCGATGAACTACCTGGGGTTTTTAATTGGGCCATTCAAGGGTTGGCAACACTTTGGCGTCTGCAAAGTTTCCCAGAACATGCTCAGGGTTTGATTATCAAAAATCAGCACCGCCAAGACTGTGATCACGAACTTCAGTTTCTAACGGAAAGAGTTGAGTTTAAAACAGGCCATAGTCATCTTGCTGCTCCTTTATATAAAAAATATATGGAGTGGATGCAGGTTAATGGTTATCGTTCGTTAGGGTCAAATAAATTTAACCAGGCTGTTGAACGAATTTTTCCCGGAGTGATTAAGAATAGAGTCATGAGCTGTGGGAGAAAGGTTTACACTTGGAAAAATTTGAAAAATCTAGCTTTTAGAGCTTAGCGGACAATTTGGACAACTTGTATACCGCGGTGTTTAGAAACCTAAATATTATCTATATAAAGTAGGTTACCCAAAGGCAGTATATCCGGGGGTGTCCATCTTGTCCAGGCAACATAAAAGCAAGCGGGAATTAACCCCCGCTAGGAATAAGTTCATCAAAAGTGTTAACCATATTAGTAAGCAGCACAGGAGGTATCGCAGCAGTAGCAAAGACGGCTGCCGGAATAAAAGGCAGATAATAGCAGTAATCATTAAAAAACCGGAATAAATCCGGAAGGATAAAAAAATGAAAAAAACATTTGTAGTACAAGCGGTGGCGTCAAGCCAGGTCGCATCAAATCGTAAACCAAGAAGCGGAAGGAAATCTGCGATGAGCAAAACTCCAGACAAAATGTTCTGTGATGTAAAGCCAGTTGAGGAAACTAAAAGGGCTCATGATCCTGAAGATAAAGGGCAGGAAAATACTGAAGAGGCTGAAATAATGCCAAAAGGGAAAACAGAAAGATTATCTCATTTTCCCGGAATTACCCCACTCCATGCTGTTAGGTTTAGATGTTTGGATTGTTGTGGCTATTTACAAGCGGAAGTTAAAAATTGTCCAATAAAAGACTGCCCGTTATATCCTTACAGGATGAGAACTGGAAGAATTAAGCTACGCGTTATTAGGCAAAATTGCCTTGAATGTATGGGTGGAAGTCCTGATAATGTAAAAAGCTGCACTGATAAAAACTGCAGCCTTTTCCCGTTCCGGTTTGGAAAAAACCCGAATATTTCTGAAAAGACGAGAGAATTGCGTCGCAAGCAATCTAAGTCTTTAGATAACTATCGGAAATCTCAAAAACACGTTGCTGTACTTAAAGAACCGCCGTCAGAATGCGATTAACAGCAAAACCGGGTGAATATACCCAGACACCAAAAAGGATCACTATGAATAAACTAAACCCGTTGAATAAATCCGCACACAACACCGGAATAATTCGAAAAGGAGGTCCCGCATGGGACTATTAACAAAAGAAATACAAAATAAGGAGACCAAAAAAATATGATCAGTACCGCTTATGCTCGGCATTCTGCTTGGACATAAGAGAGCACACCGTGGGCAATCCGCAAACAATTGCCGGACCCCGCAAATAATACTGAGTATTCAACAAGGAGTAACAAATGTTACAAAAAGAAGCAAGAAAGAAAGCTGTGGCGAGAGCTATGAAAGCAGCCCGCCTCGCCCAAATGGCAACCACCCCGTCAGACCACAAATATTTCACGGAAAAATATTTTGATGGTTATTTGACTGAAAGCAACTTGATTTGCTTTTTCACCCAAGTATCATATGATCACGGCTTGCCAAGGAAATTCGGCGAGGCTATCGCCGAAAAATTTTGCAAAATGCAAAGAAATATACTTAACGGGGTCAATGTAATAACCTTAGGAGATAGTTATAAACATCCAGTACTCTATTATCCGATTGAGAAAATACATGAGTTTTTAAATTGGGTATGTAAACATCAGGCTGGAAGTAAAGTAAAGAAAAGGTTTTGCAAACTCCATGAGCACTTGACCTTTGAAATGCCGGATGGAATCGAACAGCTGCTCGGTCGTGACAACCGATATTGGAGCGAAAAAATTGTTTTGTGGAAATATACGCATTCAGAATGCAAGGTGCTCATAGATTCTCCATATTAAACAGTAGCTAGCATTAAATTATTACCCGCCTGACTCTAGCAATCTGGCCAGAGTCAGGCAATTAAAGATTAACATGCTGTATAGCGCAAGGATATTAAGAGGCACTCCTTATTTTTTTGGCAAGTTGTGGCGGATTAGAGTTTTGTGCCGGAGAATATAGCTACAAGTGCTTCAGGTAAAACCAATATCATATTAATTGTCAGAAAAAAGATTGAAGGAAGTTTTTTAAATAAAACAGTTTTAAGGATACATGTCTGAAAGTGATGTGTCTTTTTTTTTCACCAAAATAGGGTATGGGTCGTTTTTTTCCATTTACCCACAAAAAAAAGTGCGTAAAAAGGGGGTTAAAACGCTGTTTGCAATAAGGACAATAGTATCTAATTCAATGGTGTATATATATATATATACTTTTATCAATCAAATAGGGGCGCAAACTGTATGACCACAGACACTGCACACACCCCTGTACAAATAGAGTGACCACAAGCTATGAAAAAAACAAAAGCGCAGGACTTCTCAAATACTCGCTGTTGAAAAATAAAGTATTGTAAAATAATTCTGTGTTGGTTGGTTCAGCCCTTGATTTGTGTTGATTATGCGGTATTTTTATTTACTGGGGTTGTTGCGATGGTGCTGGCCTGTGAATGATAACGTAAAGGATTGATATGGCTAAAGAAAGCGGGGGAAAGCAAAAAGGTTTTGAGGAAGTTCTTTGGGAGTCGGCTAATAAACTGCGCGGCAGCGTCGAGTCTTCGGAATATAAACATGTAGTGCTCAGCCTAATCTTTTTGAAGTTTGCCAGTGATAAATTCGAGGAACGGCGACTGGAACTCATTGACGAGGGTAAACAGGATTACCTGGATATGGTCGAGTTCTATTCCATGAAGAATGTATTTTACCTGCCGAAAGAATCCCGCTGGAGCTATATCAAACAGCACAGCAAACAAAGCGACATCGCTATAAAGATCGATACCGCGCTCTTTACCGTTGAGAAAAACAACAAAGCATTGAAAGGCGCGCTCCCGGATAATTACTTTTCACGGCTCGGACTGGATACCAATAAGCTGGCGTCCCTGATAGATGCCATTAATAAAATCGATACTGTCGCTGACAAGGAAGAAGACGTTGTCGGCAGGGTTTATGAATACTTCCTCGGCAAGTTCGCCGCGAGCGAAGGCAAGAAGGGCGGCGAATTCTATACGCCCAGCTGTATTGTTAACCTGATCGCTGAAATGATCGAGCCTTTCAAGGGCAAGATATACGACCCATGCTGTGGTTCAGGGGGTATGTTCGTGCAGTCCATGAAGTTTGTCACCAGCCACCACGGCAACAATAAAGACATTTCCATTTACGGGCAGGAATACACCGGCACCACTTATAAACTGGCGAAGATGAATCTGGCTATCCGCAGCATCGCAGGAAACCTCGGTGAAATACCAGCCGACACATTATTGAATGACCAGCATCAAGACTTGAAGGCCGACTACATCATGGCCAATCCTCCATTCAACCAGAAAGAATGGCGGGGGCCTGATCAACTGATCGACGACCCGCGCTGGGCTGGTTACGATGTTCCCCCTACCGGCAACGCCAACTACGCTTGGATTCTGCACATGGTTTCCAAGCTCTCGGTAAACGGTGTTGCTGGCTTTGTATTGGCTAACGGCTCCATGTCCACCAGTACCAACAGTGAGGGCGAGATCCGCAAAAAGATTATCGAGAATGATTTAGTCGACTGCATGATAGCTTTACCGGGTCAACTCTTTTATACTACGCAAATCCCGGTATGCCTGTGGTTCCTGTCCAAAAACAAAAAAGCCGACACCGTCAGGGGCTACCGTGAACGCACAGGCGAAACTCTGTTTATCGACGCCCGCAATATGGGAACTATGATTGACCGCGTGCATAAGGAATTATTACAGGAAGACATTATCAAAATAGCCCAAACCTATCATGCTTGGCGCGGCGAAGCCAAAGACGGCGCATACGAAGACACTCCCGGCTTCTGCAAGTCTTCCACGCTGGAGGAAATCAAATCACATCATTACGTCCTGACTCCGGGACGCTATGTCGGAGCGGCTGCCATCGAAGACGACGGTATACCATTTGAACAAAAAATGACTGAGCTTTCTTCCACGCTTTACGAACAAATGCATGAATCAGTAAAGCTCGACTCCGTAATTCGCAAGAATCTTGAACATTTAGGATTTGGTGAATAAGTATGAGTGATATCAATAAATATCATAAAGAAATACCTCCCATTTTTCCCATGTGGGAAAAATGGCAAATATTAGTCAGCGACCAAGTCAAAAGAGGTGCAGAATGCTGAGTGAGTGGACGGAATATGTATTAGGAGATATAGCCAGATTCTCATATGGCAAAATGCCAAAGAAAAATCTCAAAAACACTGGTGCGTTCCCTATTTATACTGGCTACAGGAATGCTGGATGGTATCCTGAAAAAAACTGTCACAAAGGAGATATCATCGTAGTTGCTAGAGGAGTTGGAGGGACTGGAGATGTAAAACTTGTTCAAAGTGATAGTTTTCTGACAAATTTATCTATAAAAATCGATACTAATCAAGATGTTATTGATAATAAGTTTCTATATTACAATTATTTGCATTCTAACTTAAGGTATTTAGATAGTGGCTCAGCACAATCCCAAATAGTCATTAAAGATTTAGAGCAAATCAGAATACATCTTCCTTCTTTATCAATTCAGAAAGCTATTGCTCATATTTTGGGTTCTTTGGATGATAAGATTGAGTTGAACCGGAAGATGAATGAAACGCTGGAAGCGATGGCGCAGGCAATGTTTAAAAGCTGGTTTGTGGACTTTGACCCCGTCATCGATAATGCTCTTGCTGCCGGAAACACAATCCCCGAAGAATTAGCCGAACGCGCAGAACAACGCAAAGCCCTTGGCGACAAACGCAAAAAATTACCTCCCGAAATCCAAAATCTTTTCCCAAACGAATTTATCTTCACCGATGAACTAGGCTGGATTCCGAAAGGTTGGGAAGTGGAAGCTTTAGATGATATTGCCAATTATCAAAACGGACTTGCACTGCAAAAATTCAGACCAGAAGATGAGGATGATTTTTTGCCAGTATTGAAAATAGCACAACTACGTCAAGGTTATGCAGATGGAGTTGAAAAAGCATCTCCAAGCATCAAAGCAGAATGCATTGTTAATAATGGAGATGTCATCTTTTCATGGTCAGGATCGTTGCTAGTAGATGTTTGGTGCGGCGGCAAAGTTGCATTAAATCAGCACCTTTTCAAAGTTACATCAGCGAACTATCCAAAGTGGTTCTATTATTATTATACAAAACATCATCTTGAAGGATTCCAAAAAATTGCCGCAGACAAAGCTGTTACAATGGGGCACATTAAACGCGAACATCTAAAACAAGCATATTGCGCGATTCCATGCGGTGATGTAATTGAAGACACAGGAAGTACATTAAAGGAATTGGTCAGCAAGCAAATTAAAGAACGGCTTGAGAACATGTCCTTATTCAAGCTCCGCGACACCTTATTACCCAAGCTCCTGTCAGGAGAATTACGCATAAAAGACGCAGAAAAATTAGTGGAGGGAGTATTATGAGCGACAATCTGAAAATCAGTGTGCCTCTAGACAATGATGGCTTTGTTTCATTACAATGTCCTTTTTGTCAAGATTTATTTAAAATTACTGGAACCGATTTCGAGGCTGATGATATTTACCACCTTTATTGCCCATATTGTGGACTAGTTTCAGAAGATGGCTTTCATAGTGACGATGTTTTAGAACATGCTATGACCGTTATCGGTAACGACACTATTGATAAAATTGCAAAAAGTTTCAAAAAAGCATGTAGTAACAATAAGTATGTTAAATTTGAATCTAAGGCTAATTCTCCCAAGCATCCTAAAATTCTAATTGAACCAACTGATATGCAAGAATTCAACTTAAAATGTTGCAAAAAAAGTATAAAAATAAAATATCGTGTTAATGGCATTTATTGCCCTTTTTGTGGAGTGAAATAAAATGAAAAATACATTATCTCAAAAATCTTTGAAAAAATTATCCCTGAATTTCAGAACTGTCGCGAGTCGTTTATTAAGAACCGATTACGTTGATGGCATGTCGAATCTAAAGCGTTTCATTGATTTTGTTGATAATACTCTATTAATAAAGAGTTATATTAATAGCTATAAATATGAATTTGATGTTGAGCAAGAAGTTAAAGAATGTGAATCAAATGCTATGATGATATACAGCATTCCTACAGAGAAGCCTGCTGAGGTTTCATTTATATATCAAATTCTTAAGTATTATATCGATAATTATGAGTCTTATATCCAACCGATTCCACGCTCTTATGGTCATAGTTCTAACTATCAGGATCAAGTTGATGGTTTTAACAACCGAGTTGTTTTACCATTTGTTGATCATATAAATTGTTACCTTGAAGAACAATATATAGAATTTGGAGATGAAGCTTTGAACAATAAAATTACTATTCATAATGATTCAGGACAAGTCAATTTAGCACAAGATAATGCAAATATAACAGCAACTCAAAATGTGAATACCGAAGTAATTGATCTTATGGGAAAACTTATCACTCAGTTACAAAAAGAGAATTGTGAAGGGAAAGAAGAATTGAATGAACTTTTAGAAACAGTTATTGATAATCTAAAATGCAATAAACCTAAAAAAACAATTATTAGCATGTTAACGACTAAAATCAATAAATTCGTCACTTTGGTTGGAGTTTCTGCTGGCGCAATAGAAACAGCGCAAAAAATTCCACCCTTGCTAGAGAGCTTGTTTAAATAAATTTTTAAAACAAAGGTGAAGTAATGATAATTAATATAGACACAGTGACGAAAGAACAAATAGAAAATTTGATAACAAATTCTGTTGGAGAGTCAAAGACTTTGGAATTTAAACAAGAATTGCCTGGAAATACTGACGGGGGGAAAAAGAAATTTCTTGCAAACGTGTCCTCCTTTGCCAACGCTTCCGGCGGAGATATTATCTTCGGTATTAAAGATGTAAAAGGTGAAGCAAGTGAAATCGTACCATTGGAAGGTAAAACAGTTGATGAAGCTAAACTGTGGGTTGAAGACGTAGTTCGGGCAGGCATTGAGCCACGCATGCCAATTCATATTAAGGGAATTACAGGATTTGGCAGTGATGGGAATGGCTTTATTCTTATTATTAGAATACCTCAAAGCTTTGCGTCACCTCATATGGTTATATTTAAGAAAAGCTCACGTTTTTATTGCCGTAATTCTGCCGGTAAGTATCAATTAGATGTGCAAGAAATAAGAAGTGCCTTTTTAGCGACCGATTCACAAGCCGAACGTATTCGCAGTTTTCGGCAAGATAGACTGGCAAAAATAATGGCAGATGAAACGCCATGCAATATGGCAAACCCTCATAAGCTTGTTTTGCATATTATTCCGCTTAATCCATTTCTTAATCATAAACGATTAGATTTTAGCGCTGTTCGTAAGGCAGATTATTTTAAACCGATTGGGCATGGTGGTTGGGATGAAAAATATAATTTGGATGGATTCTTAACACATTGGTCAGATGTTCATTCAAGAGCTTGTCATAGTTATTGTCAAACGTTTTTTAATGGAACAGTCGAATCTGTGTATGCAGATATTCTTGTTTCCTCTCGTGATGGAGCCCCTTATATTGGAAGCCTAGCATATGAACAATATTTAGTTGCCAGCATAAAAAATTATCTTGAAGGATATAAAGCTCTTGGCATAGAACCTCCATTTATCATATCAGTATCATTATTGAATTGCAAAGGAGCATATCTTAATGTAGGAGATAGATGTTTTTCTCGTGACCCCGAGAACATTGACCGTGATGTCGCGGTCTTACCAGAAGTACAAGTTGAAAGTTTTGATAAAGAAGTCCCTACTATAATGCAACCAATTTTTGATGCAGTATGGAATGCTTTTGGCTATTCACATAGCTACAATTATGCAGAAGACGGAACATGGAAGGTAAGGGAATTATGAAATTCACAGAAGCAAAATTGGAGCAGGTAGGAATAATTATAAGGGCTGAGTTATGAGTGATGAATTGAAAAGCACTTCAGGATTTGATAATGGAGAAATACTGATCTATGAGAATCAGTCGGGCGCGATCAAGGTTGATGTCCGTCTGGAAGATGAGACGGTTTGGCTGACTCAAGCACATATGGCTCAATTGTTCGGTAAAGCAAAGTCTACTATCAATGAGCATATAAAGAATATTTTTGACGAAGGTGAGCTGATCAAGAGTGAGGTTATGAAGAAATTCGGAATTTCCGAATTTCAGCATAAAGCTCCGAATTACTATAACCTTGATGTGATTATTTCGGTAGGTTACCGGGTAAAATCTCAGCAGGGAACACAGTTTCGTATTTGGGCTACTCAACGACTAAAAGAATATATTGTCAAGGGTTTTGCGCTCAATGATGAACGTTTCAAAAGCGGCAATTCGATGAATTATTTTTCAGAATTACAGGAACGTATCCGGGAAATTCGTCTTTCAGAACGTTTCTTTTACCAGAAGATCAAAGACATTTACACTACCAGCATAGATTATAATCCGCAAGATGAAAATAGCATAGATTTTTTTAAGATCATTCAGAATAAATTATTATGGGCAATCAGTCAGCAAACCGCGGCCGAGCTGGTTTATCGCCGTGCTGACGCCTCGCTTCCTTTACTGGGTATGCAGTCATTTGACAAGAAGGACGAAAAAGCAATTCGCAAGAAAGATGTAAATATCGCAAAGAATTATTTGAATGAATCTGAAATAAAGTTGTTAGGTTTGTTAGTCGAGCAATATTTAGCTTTTGCGGAGACTATGGCGCAACAACATACTCCGATGTATATGAAAGACTGGGCACAGCGTTTAGATGCTATCATTCAGTTAAACGGCAAGGAATTACTGAATCATGCCGGTAAAATCAGTCAAGTCATGGCGGCGGAAAGATCATCTATTGAATACAAAAAATTCAAAGAACAACAGAAGCAACTAGATTACGAAAGAAGCCTTGCAGAGTTAGAAGAGGATATTAAACACATAAAGCCAGCTAAAGGGAAGTTGCAATGAAATTCACGGAAGCGAAATTAGAAGCGGCGATAATCAACCTTTTGGAGAAAGAGGGCTATCCTCATGTCCTTGGTCAGGATATTACGCGCGAGCCGAATGAGGTACTTATTCGTGAAGATTTGAAAGCTTTTCTGGCGAAGCGGTATAAGAATGACGGCATCAGCCCCGGAGAGATTGATTCGATTATTCGTCAGCTGGAACTGCTTTCCGCTTCTGATCTGTATGAAAGCAATAAAGCTGTTATGAAGCTGGTATCGGATGGTTTTGACATGAAGCGCGAAGACCGCAGCCAAAAAGATATTCATATAAACCTGATTGATTATTCGGACTCCGACAAGAACATTTATAAAATCGTGAATCAGTTGGAGATTTACGGTTACGAGAAACGTATACCCGACGGAATACTGTATATCAACGGTCTGCCTCTGGTGGTTTTTGAATTCAAAAGTGCTATCCGTGAAGACGCGACTATTCATGACGCCTACGTGCAGCTCACCACCCGTTACCGCCGGGACATCCCGGAATTGCTCAAATACAACGCTTTCTGCGTTATCAGCGACGGAGTAAACAACAAAGCCGGTTCTTTATTTGCCCCTTATGAATTCTATTACGCCTGGAGAAAGATCGACGAAAGTGACTCAGTGGAAAAGGATGGTATTGACTCGCTGATGACTATGATCAAAGGCATGTTTAACCGGGATCGTTTGCGCGACATCATCAAAAACTTTATCTATATGCCGGACAGTTCGACCAAAGAAGAAAAGATCCTCTGCCGTTACCCACAATATTACGCCGCCAATAAATTATACACCAACATCGAGAACCACCGCCGCCCAACTGGCGACGGTAAAGGCGGAACCTATTTTGGAGCCACAGGCTGCGGCAAAAGTTATACCATGCTGTTCCTGACGCGTTTATTGATGAAGAGCCTGGACTTTTCGAGCCCGACAATCATATTGATCACCGACCGCACCGACCTGGACGATCAGCTTTCCCGTACATTCTGCAACGCGACGAACTATGTCGGGGATAGAACCATAGTCAGCGTGGAAGACCGCAAGCATTTACGTGATCTACTCAAAGGACATAAGAGCGGCGGAGTATTCCTGACTACCATTCACAAATTCACCGAAGACGCGCGGCTGTTGACCGACCGCAGCAACGTGATATGTATTTCAGACGAAGCCCACCGCAGCCAGGTGAACCTGGAACAAAAAATCAGAGTTACAGACAAAGGCGTTAAACGCACATACGGCTTCGCTAAATATTTGCACGATTCATTACCCAACGCGACCTATGTCGGATTCACCGGTACGCCTATCGACGCGACTGTGGATGTTTTCGGCGAAGTAGTGGATGCCTACACCATGACCGAATCTGTCGCGGATGAAATCACCGTCAAGATAGTTTACGAAGGCCGCGCCGCTAAAGTCATACTCGACAACCGCAAACTGCAGGAAATCGAGGAGTATTACGCCGAGTGCGCTGATGAAGGTGCCAGTGAATACCAGATTGATGAAAGCAAAAAAGCTAATACGCAAATGAATACCATTCTGGGCGACCCTGACCGCATCGAATCTCTAGCCAAAGACTTTGTCGCTCATTACGAAACTCGGGTGGAGGAAGGCTCTACTGTCAAAGGTAAAGCGATGTTCGTATGCAGCAAGCGTGAGATAGCGTATAATTTTTACAAGGCGGTAATCGCACTGCGCCCTGAATGGGCAGAGCTGAAGGTTTGCGAAGAAGGCTCCGAGCTGACCCAAAAAGAAAAACGCGAAATCAAACCGATGGAACGGATCAAGATGATCATGACCCGCGGTAAAGACGATGAGAAAGAGTTGTGGGACATGCTGGGGACAAAAGAATACCGCAAAGAGCTTGATCGGCAATTTAAGAATGCTAAATCAAATTTCAAAATAGCTATCGTCGTGGATATGTGGCTCACCGGCTTTGACGTGCCCTTCCTCGATACTATTTATATCGACAAGCCTATCCAGCGGCACAGCCTCATTCAGACCATTTCACGAGTCAATCGCAAATTCGAGAACAAAGAGAAAGGGCTCGTCGTCGACTACATCGGTATCAAGAAACAAATGAACCTGGCCTTGGCACATTACTCGAAAAATGATATATCTAATTTTGAAGACGTCGAACAGTCCATTATCGTAACTAAAGATCACTTGGACCTATTGAACAAAGTATTCCATAATTTTGACAGCAAAGCATACTTCAGCGGCTCTCCGCTGGAGCAATTGAACAGCCTCAACATGGCGGCGGAATTTGTGCAGGTCACCGAGAAGAGCGAAAAACGTTTTATGTACCTAGTAAAACGCCTGAAAGCCGCCTATGATATTTGCTGCGGCAGTGATGCCTTCGAACAAAACGAGCGCGACTGCATACATTTCTATCTGGCGGTGCGTTCGATTGTATTCAAGCTGACCAAAGGCAACGCTCTCGACACAGCACAGATGAATTCCAGAGTACGTGAGATGATCAAAGAAGCACTGCAAAGCGATGGAGTGGAAGAAATCTTCAAGCTCGGCGAAGACCAGCAAAAAGAAGTCGATATTTTTGGAGACGATTATTTAGCCAAGATCAATAAGATAAAATTACCGAATACCAAACTAAAGCTCCTGCAGCAGATGCTGGCAAGAGCGATTGACGACTTCAAAAAGATCAACAAGATCAAAGGCATGGATTTCTCGAAACAGTTGAAGTCCATAGTCGAAAGGTACAATGAGCGTGACGAACAGGATGTTTTAGTCAGTAACGTACTGGAAGACTTCTCCGATGAAATTATTGATCTCTATCGCGCGCTTGCCAAGGAAAAAGAATCCTTCAAGGATATGAACATCACCTTAGAGGAAAAATCTTTCTACGACATCTTAAAAGCACTGGCTGACAAATACGATTTCGAATACCCGGAAGACAAGCTGTTAATGTTAGCTCAGGAAGTCAAAAAGGTAGTCGACGACAAATCCCAATACACCGACTGGAGTCAGCGCGACGACATCAAAGCCGAGTTAAAAGTAGATCTAATAATGCTTTTAGCCAAGCACGGTTATCCCCCGGTAGACCGCGACGAAGTCTACAAAGAAATCTTCGAGCAAGCCGAAAACTTCAAGAAAAACCGGACAGAAGCTTAATAATATTATGCCAAAGAAAAAGAAGAAAAATAGAAAAAATAAAGTTAAAAAATTACAACCACTATCACTCCGTGAAGTAACTGATGCCGTGTGTAAAATAAAGTCTGCAAATTTGCACGAACTTGACATGTTATCAGCCCCAATGGTAGAAAAACAACCTCATCTATGCGGGACAGTCGTTGGACTTAAGCTTGATGGTGTTACTCCACCTTTAAAAGAAGTTTCCACAATATCCATTCCACGGTCGGGAACGACAGTAAAACTCAAACCTGAACCATTATTGACGTCAATGATTCTCATGCCGCGACCGTTGCCGTCTTCAAGCGATGACAAACGACAATTAGCAAGCTGTGCGCTATTCGCGGAGTATTTTCTTAATTCTTCACGACTGATATTGTAGTAATCTGATTTTTCTGGCATGTTTGAGCCCCTCTATTTGAAATTTTGATAAAGTTCTTTCATAATAGGATACATTTTCTTATTAGTTTTCAATTTTTTCATATATTTTAGATTTTCAGGATCAGGATTACTCATTTTTGCTTGACGTCACAGTTATCAATAAAACAAAATATGATAAAAATTATGGTTTAAGGTCTTGACAAGAGACATGCCATTTAACTTGTTATGTATTTAAAAACTTGCCAAATATTTCTATTTCGTCCGGAATGACCAGTGTAATAGGTCTAGAAACCCACGTGGTGTTCAGAAAACTCTTCCAAGTGATGTTCTCACTGGAGATGTTGCCGCCCCATGTTCCGCAGCCCAGCGTCATGGTGAATGGCATGCCGTTGTCGTAGTTACCGCTATTGGCGTAGCACTGCGGCTGACATACCATCATACGGCTAACATGACATTTTATGGCGAGCTCCATGATATGTTCATCGTTAGTACTGTGAATGCCGCAAGAATGACCATATCCGCATTTACGAGTAATTCGTTCTACATAATCAATAGCTTCAGAAAAATTATTATAGCTCCACAGGCGAACGACAGCCGAGAGTTTTTCGGCCGCGTAAAGATCATTTTCCACCGTTTCATCGCCTTCGACCATGATGAAAGTTGTTTCTTCGGGAACTTTTAGTCCCGCCATTTCAGCTATCGTGAGAATAGGTCTCGCGACAATCTCGGGGTTAAGGTGCTCACCATCCGGCCAAAGTGTTTCTTTGAGCTGTGCTTTTTCCTCAGCCGTACAAAGATAACCGCCGTGCGATTTCAAAGCGGCAATCAGGTCATCACGGACAGATTCCTGAATTACCAACGAGTTTTCTGTGGAACAGGATGTGGCGTTATCAAAGGTCTTACTCAGAAAAATTTTCTTGGCGGCATCCGCAATGTCCGCAGTTTCGTCAACGATAATTACCGCGTTACCGGCACCAACACCATAAGCTGGTGTGCCGCTGGAATAAGCAGCTTTGACTAGAGCTCCTGAACCCGTGGCTACCACCAAATCCGCCGCCGCCATCAATTCCTGTGTTTTTTCTTTGGTAGATTCCGCGACAAGCTGCATTAAATCAGCTGGCGCACCCCCCTTTTTAAGCCCGGCACGCATGAGATTGACCGTAAATTCAACAGTTTTATGAGCAGAAGGATGAGCTGAGATAATGCAGGCGTTACGAGTTTTTAGGATGGAAAGCCCATTGCTGGCAGGCGTTGATGTCGGATTTGTTATCGGTGTAATCGCAGCCACTACGCCTACGGGTTTAGCAATTTTCATAAGCCCCTTGGCTTCATCAAGTTCTATCACTCCCACCGTTTTGACACCTTGCAGATCCCGCAAAGTTCCGAGCGTCTTTTTGCGATGTTTAAGGAGCTTATCTTCATAGACTCCCATTTTCGTCTCTTTAACCGCTAGTTCAGCACACTTGACGGCATTTTCTTCTTTGTATAGCTCCCAGCCGACTGCCGCGACCATCTGGTCAACCTTCTCCTGCGACCAGTACTCAATCGTTTTCTGAGCCGCGTGCGCTCTTTCAATCAATTCTTGAATGCTACTTGCCATTTTCATTTTTACGTACTCCGTTTTTATGTGTTATTTAATAAATTTGAAACTGTTCTCGCAGCTTTCTTAATTCCTTCAAGACCAGAAAAGGATGCTTCTTCAATAGATAATGCTCCTTGATAATTTTGGCCTTTTAAATATTTAAATATCGTTTTAAAATCTACTATTC
>Ga0307988_1000916_pt1 | contig 18323 bp, 16 predicted proteins | sample EllFjometagen183_FD_203166 | JGI IMG/M metagenome (GOLD analysis project Ga0307988, IMG submission 203166) | Marine microbial communities from Ellis Fjord, Antarctic Ocean - #183 | ecosystem: Environmental > Aquatic > Marine > Unclassified | place: Southern Ocean | collected 2014-10-08 | reverse complement strand
GTGGATGCTATTTCAGTACATAACCTGATGAGCTATATAGAGGATGGCGGCCCGCCAATCATGTGGACCCTTATCGCACTCTTTGTGATCGGTATGGCTATTACATTCTGGCGCCTGACCATGCTATTGCTTGCAATGGTCAATATCTCAAAGCTGTATTCAAAGGTTTTTGATGCACTCGGAGAGGATGACGGTGTTGAAAACGCACTTTTAATCTGCGCCGATACTCCAGGCCCTGTGGCAACTATCATGCACGCTGGCCTGTCGCGGGTACATAAAGGCATCGATCATGTGGAAAAGGCTATTGAGAATGCAGGCTCCGTCGAGATGGCGTTTCTCGAAAACGGCCTTGTGTGGCTGGCGACAATTGCAAACATAGCGCCCATGATTGGCTTTTTCGGTACTGTCGCCGGGATGATAAAGGCCTTCCGTGACATCGCCGCTGTCGGTGATGTTGTCCCTTCAATTGTGGCTGAGGGAATTTCAATCGCCCTGATTACGACTGCCGGTGGCCTGCTTGTGGCAATCCCCATCCAGCTTGCATACAATCTCTGTGCCTGGCTCATTGACCACATCGTCCTCCGCATGGAGGAAAACGCCGGCAAATTCATTGACCTCCTTGTCGATCTCGGCTATGATACTGTAGATGAACGTTCATCAGTGGATAAAATTAAATGAATACGTCTCAAAGAAACTATTTCGGTGATAGAATGAGATCACTTTGTTGCAAGCTTCTTAACGCACTTTATATGTTGACGCTTATGGCAACCCTGCTCCTGATTGGTCTGCCCAGTGTAGCCGCCGCCGGGAGCGATATTGCTGTCAGCGAGGACTCAGGCGCTGAGTATAAAGCTGGTCTTGCAAGTTACAAGAGTGCTCAGTATGCTGCTGCTCTCAAGCAGTTTGAACAGGCATACACACTGGATGAACGTAATCATGCAGCGCTCTTTGCACAGGGGCTTGCCCTTGACAAACTCAAACGTTATGACGATGCTTCGTCTGTCCTCAGCGGGCTCCTTGAAAAAGAACCAACACATGCCAAGGCGCTGCTTTTACATGCTGTTGTACTCGAACGTGCCGGAAAACACAGTGATGCAAAAGCCGCTTATATGAGAGGACTCGTGGTCAACTCCGACGATTACCGTTTGCACTACGGCTATGCTCGTGTCTGTGTTGCGCTGAATGAAAATGAATCCGCTCTGAAAAGCCTTGCAAAGGCTGCGGAACTGAAAGCTCCTGATGTCAACCGGCAGTATTTGAAAGCGCAGATCCTTGCTAAATTAGGGCGTGACAGAGAAGCGGCTGATCTTGCACGTGTGATTCTTAAAGACAGACCCGGACATGTTCACGCTATGATCCTGCTCGCCGATTACCTTCGTATGGAGAACTCATTTGAGGAGGCGCTTGCGCTTTACCGTAAAGTCAGCGAAACACTGACAACAAAAGCGTATGCCGATTATTACATTGATGTTATAGAACAGGAGCTTGAGGAGAGGGAAATCGAACGTGAGTATCAGGAACGTTTGAAAAAAGAGAAGAACGGGCAATAAAACGTCCACCGAGTTATCCCTATTGTTAATAGTTTCAAACAGATTTTCAGGAGGAATTGATGAATTCGAAGCGCATAGTGTTTTTTACTTTGATGGCAATAATCTGTGTCACAGCGTTTTCCACAAGAGGAAGCGCCGACAGATTTGAACTCGATCTGTCGCATTTTTCATGGGGTGTCTATCGGGATACTGACGCCACATGGATTGATGATGAGCTCTTTTTGCCGCCGGTTGATGTCAGCGCTCTGCCGGTCAATCCGCCTTCCTGCGGTTGGGACCGTCTCAAAGATTCTATCGAGACCACGGTGTTTTTGCCTGCGACAATAGAGGGTGAATTCTGGGGTGATAACGGCAATACCCGTGGCACAGGCGGTGATTATCGCGGTGTGTCATGGTGGACCACATCTTTCATGATCGGTCCGGAATACAAGGGGAAACGGCTCTTTCTCGACTTTGAATCAGTCCATCTCAGGGCTGAGGTTTTTGTGAATGAAGTGCTTGTGGGCTATGATATGATCGGGCACACACCATTCTCAATCGATTTTACCGATGTTGCCAGATTCGGACGTAAAAACGAAATCGCAGTCCGTATTACCGATCCCTCGGGCAATTTCAGCTGGAACGACAGAGGCGCTCACCGCTGGGGGAAACACACTCTGCCCGCCACCCATGGTTTTGGCGGAATAAGCGGGCCGGTGAAACTGCGTGTGGTTGACCGGGTCTTTATTCAGGATGTTTATGTGCTTAACAGGCCGGAAATAACCATTGCTGACGTGTTTGTGTCCGTTGAAAATCATATGGGCTTTTCAGTGCCGGGCACTCTCACTGTGAAAATTCTGCCGCTCGATAATCCTGCCGCACGATTCTGGACCAAGACCTTACAGGTCGAAATCGATCCGAAAGGCAACAACTACAAATTTTCAGTTGACCCGAATGATGTGAAGATCTGGGACCTTGATAATCCGAATCTCTACAAAGCAGAAGTGTGGTTTATTGCCAATGATAAGGTTGCGTCAGACACATTTGTCCGTGAATTTGGTTTCCGCTGGTTCGATATTGGTGAAAAAAATGGCGACCGCAGGCTTTATCTCAATGGCAAACGGATTGTGCTGAAAGGTGGCATGAGCTGGGGTTTCTGGCCTGGGAATGGAATATCGCCTGATAAAACACTCGCAGAAAAAGATGTTGCTATTGCCAAAAAAATGGGCCTCAATTATATGAATTATCATCGGGCGATTGGCCAGCCTGAGTCCATGGATGCCGCTGACCGTATGGGGTTTTTGACCTATGAAGAGCCCGGTGGATGGAGCCTTGAAGGCGCTGATCCGGCTGATGAGTTCCCGCGAAGAATGCGTCAGGTGAAGCTCCTGAGGATGGTTGAGCGAGACCGCTCACGGCCCTCCCTCATCATGTACAATCTTCAGAACAGGACACCGAATCCCGTGACCGAAGAAGACAAGGCGGCGATGCATGCGGTTCATACCTTTGATCCATCACGTATTGTCACATTCATTTCAGGATTCTGGAAAGTCCCCCCTGAGGAAAGTCCCGACAAGCTTTTCCTGACACCTTATAGCGATACTGAAAATTATACTGGCTGGTTTGATACTCACAACCACACGCCAACTTTTGGCTATGCCGATCATTTTTACAACTCTCCCACTGATTATCTCCGCTATACCGGAAATAAAAAGGAAATCGTATTCTGGGGTGAGGATGGAGGTCTGTATGGCGCCCCGAGGCTTCAGCTTATCCGGGATCGTTTCAGAAATCAAGAACCCAAAGGCTGGCTTGTTCAGCGTTCATTAGACTGGTATGAAGCCTGGGATGATTTTCTTGATGAAAACTCCTTTAACCGCTTTTTCTCGGATGTAGACGCTCTGACAACTTCACTCGGTGATGTCACCATGTATTATCATGGCCGTATTTTAGAGAATATCCGCGCCGGAAACCTTGATGACGGGTATACCATAAACGGCTGGGCCGCGCCAAATGTTGCTAATCAGAGCCAGGTTGTCGATCTCTATCGTAATCCTGTAGGTGATCCTGAGATTTTCGCCCATTATGCTCAGCCGCTTTATATTGCGGTTAAGGCGAGGAATAAGGTTGTCGGAGCGGGAGAAACGGTCACATTTGACTTTTTTGTGATCAATGAAACGGGACTTGCCGGCCCTCATGTGCTTGATGTCACTGTTACCATGCGTGATGGCAGTGAGATATTCCGCAAGTCATTTCAGGGGAATATTCGCGGCGGTGAGGAATATGGGCAGGAACTCGCTACCGGAGTTGAGGTTGAGTTGCCGAAGAAGCACGGTTATGCGCAATGCACCGCAAGGCTTGTGGATAAGGATGGGAATATTATCGCAAGCGGCAGCGATTCAATTTTTATGGTCGTAATGGATGGCCGGGGAATATCGAACAAGGGCACTATTCTGGACGAATCAGGTGAGGTGGACAAATTCCTGACTGCGGGCTTTGGTTCGAGTCTTCCCATGTTTACAAAGGATATGGACGAAGTTGACTATATAATTCTTGGCAAGAACTCGCTTAAAAACGCAGGTGGTCTTGCTCCGATGATGGAGAGGGTGGCAAATGGCGCGACTCTGATCGTCCTTGATGGAGCGGACAAAATCGCCCAGTACATGTCCGGCAGCGACCCCGAGGCGCTTGAATACCGTGGGCGACTCGACATGAGGAAAGGCAATTTTATCGCGGGGAATCACAGTCTTCTTTCATCGCTTCCTGCAAATGCAGCATTTAACTGGGAGTATCAGGTGTTTTATCTGCCTGAGGGCGGGCCCCGTTATGGCCTTATACTTCCCGGTGTGAAAACGCTTATCGCGGCGGTGTCTGGAAGCAACAGAGAGATCGGGACTGCACTGACAGTCGTTCCTTATGGACGGGGTAACGTTGTGCTTTCGACACTGAATATCCTGCCATTCCTGAACAGCGAGCTTCAGAGCGCGTATGTTGCAAAATACATGATGTTGAACTATCTGCGTTTTGCAATGCAATAAATGTGTCATATATGGAAAATTGAACCTGTTCATATTCTGTGGAGACTATTATGAATAGACTTGCATTGAGAATATCATCAATGACAATTATTGTCATACACCTCCTGCTGTGTGGTGTGGTTTTGATTACGCCGGTTAATGCCGCAGAGTGGCGGGCAGGGGTAGCCAGTGTCTCAATTACACCCTCTGAGCCGGTGTGGATGGCTGGTTACGGCAATCGCGTTAAACCCTCCGAGGATGTTTATCAGGATATTTATGTCAAAGCGCTTGCTCTTGAGGACAGCAGGGGAGAGCGTGTTGTCATTGTCACAGCAGACCTTATCGGTATCGAAGATAAGTCATCGCAGGCGATTGCTGCTGAAATTACCCGCAGATATGGCCTGCCACGGAAAGCGATCCTGTTTAACACCTCGCACACGCATTGCGGGCCGGAAACGCGCGGATTTAAGACGCCATTTTACAATTTTCCCGAGGAGCACTACGTTTACCGGGATAAAAAAATCTTCGAGTATATTTCGTGGATGGAAGCACGTACGGTCGAGGCTGTGGGGGCCGCGCTTGATGGTCTTGATGATGCTGATATTTCTTTCAGGACAGCGCCCATACGCCCGTTTTCTGTGAGCCGACGCTTACCGACTGATGAGGGAATTGCCTACCGTTCCGGCCCCTCATCATACTATACCGGCGGCCCGCGTGATGATGCTGTTCCGGTGCTTAAGGTTACGGGGAAAGATGGCGCTGTTCGGGCCATTCTATTCGGTTATGCCTGCCATCCGATCACGCTGCTTGAGTACAGCATTTCCGGCGATTATCCCGGATTCGCTCAAAAGTATATCGAGGAAGCGGTGCCGGGTGCGGTGTCCATGTTTGTACAGGGCTGCTCTGGACAGCTGGTTCCAAATGCCCGCTACCAGCGTGAATATGCTCAGGGGCACGGTCGTACGCTTGCGGATGCAGTGGTTAATTCGCTTGATGGCGAATTCGTTCCGCTGACCGGGACTGTCGAGAGCGCTTATGACGAGGTGCTGCTTGATTTTGAGCCATTGCCTGATCGAGAGACGCTCGAACGCGAGGCTATGGATTCGTCAGCCGCTGCCCGTAAAGCCAAATACCTTCTTGCTTGTCTTGACAGGGGGGAGGAGCTTCAGAATACACTTGCAGCGCCGCTTCAGACATTCAGGATAGGCAGGGAGCTTCTGTTTATCGGTCTTCCCGGAGAGCCTGTTGTCGAGTGGGCGTTGAAATTCAAATCTGAGTTCAATCATTACAATAATGTCTGGGTTGCCGGATACACAAACCACGAATTCGGTTATCTGCCGACATGGAAGATTCTGCGTGAGGGTGGTTATGAGGCAGGCAGGGCAAATGAAAACACACCGTTTTCCGGATATTTCACGGAAAGTGTTGAAAAACTCGTCAGCGATGGGGTCCGCCACTTAGCATCAGAGGTATCAGAGGGCGCTGAATAAGAAAGTTGAAAATAAGAGGGTAGTGATGTCTGAAACAATGAAACGCCGTGATTTTTTGAGCAAAACTTTAGCCGGTACAGCACTCGCAGTTAGTGCTGCTGCAATTCCCACGCAAGCAGCGCGTGATACTGAGCCAAAGGCCGAATTCCGTAACAAGCAGGATGGAATGGCTTACCGAAGACTGGGCAGAACCGGCTATATGGTCTCAGAAGTTGTTATGGGCGGCAATACAATTTCGCCGACGAATTTCAAGCATGTTGAGTTTGCGATTGAGCGCGGACTGAACTATCTCGACACATCTCCTGCATATGGCAAGGGCCGCAGTGAGAAGGGCTATGGAGAGGTCGTCGGCCGTTCATCCATGCGTGAGAAAGTTTTCCTGAATTCCAAAGTCAGTGTATTTGATAACAGCAGGAATGAATTTTATCAGAAACTTTACGATTCTCTCGATGACGGAGAGAAAAAGAAGGTTGACGGTGAAATTCACGAAATGCTCGAACGGCGAAGAATTCTCAAGACGCCTTATTTCGGGCCGTACTTCAAAGGGCAGATAAACGAAGTCCTCAAGTCATATCTCTCCAATGTCATGGAAAAACACTATGGCGAAAAAATTGATCGCAGGAAAGTGTATTACGATCATATTATATCCTCAGCTGAGGAAAGCCTCAAACGACTCAAAACCGACTATCTCGACCTTTTCATGTGTCCCCATGGGGCGAATTCACCTGAGGAAGTCCGTATCCCGGAAGTATACGAGGCGATGGATAAACTGAAACGAGACGGCAAGATTCGCTTTGTCGGCCTGTCAGCCCATGCAGACTCTGCGGGGATTCTTTCCGCCGCAATTGAAACGGGGATGTATGACGCGGCGATGGTCGGCTATAACGTCATGAATGGTGACTTTGTTGACTCCGCGATCTGTAGCGCCTGGGAGCATGATGTTGGCGTGATCGCCATGAAGGTCGCCCGTGCGGTCTACCCGAACCGTAAGCCGAAAGTCAAAGTGCCGAAATCGCGCCTGGATAAGCTGAATCATGCTATCCCCGGACGGATGTCGACTCCAAAAAAAGCCTATCTCTGGGCGCTTCAGAATCCGAATATTGCCTGTGTGAATTCTGATATGTCGAGTGAAGAACTGGTCAGGGATAATCTTCCTCTCGCCGGACAAAAAGTTAAGCTTGTACCACCTGAGGACATCAAAAAAATTAAATATCTTGATGGCGAGCATGAATATTATTGAGGGGGCAGAAGTCAGAAGTCAGGAAAAGACAAAAGACAGAAAAAGGGAGTAGAGACAAAAGAATACAAGTGACTCTGCTTTGATGGATATTCGCTGATAATTAACAAAGATTGATAGAAAGGATGTTCTTGTGCCGAAAAAAATACCGTCCATTGTTGTGCTTGATGGCTTTACATTAAATCCAGGTGATCTTGACTGGACAGGGCTTGAGGCCCTCGGTGACTGTACTGTTTATGACAGGACTGCACCTGAAGATGTCATAGAACGAGCAAAAGATGCTGGGATTGTTCTCACAAATAAAACTGTTCTTGATGCTGACATCTTGGCAAAACTTCCGAATCTGAAATACATCGGTGTAATGGCGACAGGCTATAATGTTATCGATCTCGCAGCCGCCGACAAGCTGGCAATACCGGTGACTAATGTTCCGCTCTATGCCACAAATTCAGTTGTTCAAGCGGTCTTTGCCTACATACTTGAGTTCGCTCAGCACGTCGCCCTTCATTCAGAGAGTGTTCACAGTGGAAAGTGGGCAGCAAGTGCCGATTTTTCCTACTGCGAGGCACCGCTGACTGAGCTTGACGGTCTCACTTTAGGGATTGTTGGTTATGGCCGTATTGGACGGGGTGTGGCGCAGGTTGCACGTGCATTCGGAATGAATGTACTCGTATATGGTCCGCGTCCGGTTGCAACAGGTGACCCGGATATTAAGCTTAGCTCCCTTGATGAGCTTTTGAAAAACAGCGATATCGTAAGCCTTCATTGTCCATTGACAGATGAAACCAAGGGCCTGATAAACAAAGATTCACTCGCTATGATGAAGCAGAGTGCGATTCTGATTAACACAGGACGCGGCCCGCTTATAAACGATCTTGATCTGGTGGACGCTCTCGAAAAAGGCATTATTTCAGGTGCGGCACTTGACGTTCTCACTGAGGAGCCGCCACGGAGCGGCAATCCACTTATCGGCGTGAAAAACTGTATTATCACACCCCATATAGCCTGGGCGACACATGCTGCACGTTCACGTCTCATGCAGACCGTGCGTGGCAATGTGGAAGCCTACATCAACCATGAGCCGGTGAACGTGGTCAACAATCCGGTGTGATAGTTAAGTGGTCGGTGGATAGTGATAACAGTCTGTGTTTAGAGGACGCTATATGGCATGGTCTGTTCTGACTATAAAACGTGTCCATAAAGTTATGTGATGCCATAATCGACAACGTTACAACAGGGGAGTGAGTCACTCAAACTATTTGTTGAAAGATGCCTGAATACACTTGCGCTGTGCAAGTGTATTCCCTACTTTCAATAGTATTGAAAATCAAATACATCAAGTGAAAGTGTGCGGTATGAGCGCTGAAAAAATGATACAGATAAGCATCGATCACGAACTTTGCAAGGGCGTTGAGGGCTGTGGGCTCTGTATCCATGTCTGCCCGCGTAAAGTCTACGAAAAGTCTGCTACGCTCACAGCGCGTGGAGTCAGACCACCTGAAGCAGTACGCATTGAGGACTGCAATGCCTGTGGGATTTGTATGATGTACTGCCCTGATATGGCGATAACTCTGGACAAAAAATAAGCAGGCTTATTTCACTGAAATGTTCCAGACAAGGGACTTGTGTAATGAAAGATAGAATCTCAAATACTAATGTTATGAGCGGCAGCCACTTCATGCAGGGGAATATGGCCTGTGCGGAGGGTGCAATTGCCGCGGGCTGCACCTTTATGGCGGGTTATCCGATTACTCCAGCCTCGGAAATATCAGAGCGTCTGGCCGCACGGCTTCCCGCGCTTCGAGATGTTGATGGCGTTTTTATCCAGATGGAAGATGAGATCAGTTCGCTTGCGGCGGTGATTGGCGCATCCTGGACAGGTGCGAAAGCAATTACCGCGACCTCAGGGCCCGGAATCAGCCTCATGCTCGAACATGTCGGCTATGCTGTCGGCACCGAAACACCCTGTGTGATTATCAATGTTCAGCGCGGCGGCCCGACAACCGGCATCCCCTCGGTTGAGCTTCAGGGCGATGTCGTCCAGGCGGGGCGTGGCTCTCACGGTGAGTACCGCAGCATTGCAATCGCGCCATCCTCACCGCAGGAGATGTTCGATCATACGGTGCTGGCTTTCAACCTTGCCGAACGCTTCAGGACACCGGTTTTTGTGCTTGCAGACGCTTTCATAGGGCACATGCGTGAGACTGTTGTCATTCCTCCAGCCGATGAAATCAAGACAGTTGATCGCGTGATCGCGCCGGATGGCTTTAACAGCGAGACTGATCAGGGATTCCTGTCTGAGGATGTTGCGCCCATGCCGCTTTTCGGTAGAGGGTTCAAGACGCATGTGACATCCTCGTGCCATACTGAAACAGGAAAACGTAACGTTACCGACGCTTTCGCTCTTGATAATTTTATAAGGAAACTTGCCGGTAAAATCGATTCCCATCGTGATGAAATTGTGCTGGTTGATGATAAAACTGAAGGCGCGAAAATAGCTCTGTATGCTTACGGTACGGTTTACCGTGCGGCAGTGGCTGCAGTTGACGCGGCACGGGAGCAAGGGCTTTCTGTTGGGACATTCCGCCCAATCACGCTCTGGCCATTGCCTGATGAGGAAATAGCAGAAATGTCGAAACATGTTGACGCGATTCTTGTACTCGAAAACAACCTCGGACAGATGCTACCCTACGTCAAAGCTGCAGCTGAATGCCCGGTGCATTTTCTGGAGCCTGAAACATTGGGGACACTTCACAGTATCGATAGAATTATCGCAAAAGTGAAGGAGATTTCAGCATGAATACTGAACACTCCCTTCATAAATATCTCCGGCCGTCCGCCAAAAGAACCGCCAACTGCCCCGGCTGCGGCAATGGTATTCTCGCCCAGTCGATACTCAGGACTTTTGATGAGGATGCTATGTCAATGGACGATTTCGTCTTTGTTTCAGGCATTGGTTGTGCGGCATGGATACCAAGCCCTCTCTTTCATGCTGATGTCCTGCACACTACGCATGGACGTCCTCTCGCATTTGCAACCGGTGTCAAGCTTGCTGATCCTAAGCGGAACGTTATGGTGATTTCAGGCGACGGCGATCTTCTGGCAATTGGTGGGAATCACTTTATCCACGCGGCGAGGCGTAATATCGACATGACAGTGATCTGCGTCAATAACGGTATCTATGGAATGACAGGCGGTCAGGTTGCACCCACGACACCTAGAGGGCTCAAGACCATGACAAGCCCCTATGGAAATATCGAAAATGAATTTGATATCAGCGCCCTCGCAGTGGCTGCGGGAGCGACCTATGTGGCGCGCTGGACAGTGGTTCAGGCACTGCAAATAACGAAAACACTGCGTAAGGCGATTGCTCATAAAGGTTTTTCTTTCATTGAAATTATCAGTCATTGCCCAGTGCAGTTCGGCAGAAAAACCGGTATGGGCTCGAGCACAGAAATGTTCGACTGGCTCAAAGAGAGCTCAGTGCCTGTCAAGAAAGCAGCCGGCATGAGCGCGGACGAACTTAAAGGAAAATTTGTCATAGGAGAGCTTGCCAATATCGAAAAACCAGTCCTTGACGAAGAGCTTGCACGTATGCGCAAAAGTCTCAGGGAGGAGGGCTGACATGGCGAGAAAAGAGCTTAGATTTGCAGGGTTTGGTGGTCAGGGTGTGGTTCTTGCCGGTGTGCTGCTTGGTACTGCGGCAAGTATTTACAGTGGCAAATATGCGATTCAGACCCAGAGTTACGGCGCTGCTGCACGGGGTGGTGCGGCTCGTTCCGATGTGATTATTGATGACGATCCAATTGTTTATCCACAGGTGATTGCGCCGGATATCATGGTGGCGTTTACTCTTGAAGCCCTGAACAAATACCGTGATGAATTGCGTGAAAATGCTACGCTCATTATTGACCGTGACCTGATTGATGCTCCAGAAGGGACTTCATTCGATATCCATTCGATACCCGCGACTACTCTTGCACAGGATGAATTCGGACGCGGTATTGTCGCTAACATGATCATGCTTGGCTATCTTGTTGGAATATCGTCTGTCGTGACGCGTGAGGCTGCTGAGTCGGCGATCATGAATGGTGTCCCGAGAGGTACGGAAGATTTGAATCTGTCGGTGTTTTCCCGTGGCTTTGAGATGGCGCTGAAAAAACGCTGACTCAGTCGATTATTTTATGATATAAATTCCCCTGAATGCCGGTACATCCCTATGAGACTCCACGAATTCGAAGCCGCCGATATATTTGAATCTTTCGGAATACCTGTGCCCTTAAGAAGGCTTGTCGAAACGCCTGAAGAGGCAAAAAATGCCGCACTTGCACTTGGTTTTCCTGTAATGCTGAAAGCACAGGTACTTGTCGGCGGTCGAGGGCTTTCCGGCGGCATAGCCAGGGCTGAATCCGGGGCGGAAGCAAGCGTCAAGGCGCAGCAGCTTTTAGACTCCAGCATCAAAGGAATTCGGGTTGAGTCACTCCTTATTGAGAAAAAAGTTGAAATTGAGCGCGAACTGTATATAGCTATGGCTGTGGATGGCTTTTCCGGAAAAACAGCTGCAATCGCCGGCAACAGGGGTGGCATGAGTGTCGAGGCTATGTCGCAGGAATTCCCCGGATCACTTGTGAGCGAGCTGATTCCACCCGGACGGGCTCTCTATCCCTATGAAGCGCAGCGGATGTTCAAGAGCCTAGGATTGAACGGCAAAGTCCTTCTTGCGGCCACAGGCTCCCTTGTCAGGCTCTCGAAAGTATTTGTTGAGCGTGAGGCTATTATTGCTGAGATCAACCCGCTGGCGGTAATTGCCGATGGGTCGGTATCAGCAGTCGATGCTGTACTTGAAATTGATGATTCAGCAGTCAAACGTCAGTCAGGGAATCTTCCACGCACAGGTGAAATATCGTCGAATTCGCTCGAAGCTCTCGGGCGTGAAATAGGTGTGAGCTACATCGACCTGGATGGTGATATCGGTATAATCTCCTCGGGCGCAGGTCTCGGTATGGCGACCATGGATATAGTTGCACAAAAGCTAAGGCCCGCAAATTTTCTTGAAACCGGTGGCGGTATAACTGAGCAGCTTCTCTATAATACCATGGACCTCATGATGCGTAAAGAAGGGCTTCGTGGTGTGCTCATAAATCTATATGGCGGAATAAATCCCATACACGAGGGCGCAAAAGGCGTGGTGCGCTATGTAAAAGAGCACAATATTACTATTCCAATAGTTGCAAAAGCCCTGGGTAATCATCAGGAAGAAACATGGCGTATTTTTGAAGAGGCCGGAGTTGTGGTTGTTAGGAGTGTCGCAACTGAAGTGGCGGTTGAGCGCCTTGCAGAATTGTTGAGGCCATCGGAATGAGCGTATTGATTGATGATAAGACTCCTGTACTTGTGCAGGGTATTACCGGCGGTATCGGCAGTGTGCAGACGCGCTGGATGCTTGAGTACGGCACCAATATTGTCGCTGGGGTGACTCCCGGACGAGGCGGCATGGAAGTCGTGGGGATCCCTGTTTTCGATTCTGTCGAGGAGGCTGTGACAGCGACAGGAGCCACTGCATCGGTGTTTTTTGTGCCGTCGCCTTTTGTGAAAGACGCCTTTTTCGAAACAGTTGACGCCGGTATCAAGAGCATCGTGGTTGTTCCAGAGCATATCCCCGTACATGATGTCATGGCCATGCGTGCTCTGGCTGAAGCAAATGATGTCTTCGCGCTCGGCCCGACAACACCCGGTATACTTGTCCCCGGCAAAGCCAAAATGGGCATAATGCCCTCATCGCTTTTTGCAGCTGGAAATATTGGTATAATATCACGAAGCGGCACCCTGGCATATGAGATGGCGGGTATTCTCAGCGAGGCTGGTTTCGGGCAAAGCACAGTTATTGGTATGGGTGCCGATCCCGTTGTCTTGAGCAACCTCCCTGATATCCTCGCGCTTTTCGAGGCGGACAACGAAACAAAGGGCATAGTCATTGTCGGTGAAGTCGGCGGCGCACAGGAAGAGACTGCTGCGGACTATATCGCTGAAGGTATGACAAAACCGGTCGCTGCATACATCGCAGGCCGCTCGGCACCCGAGGGAAAACGCATGGGCCATGCAGGCGCCATAATCAGAGGTGGCTCGGGCACTGTTGCGAGCAAAACAGACGCGTTGAGACAGGCCGGAGCCACATTGCTCACTACCCCCATTGACGTACTTTCCTGGGCGGATGGTAGTATAAAATGACTGCTCGCTCCGGACAGTTTCAATCCTCCTCTTGCATCTCCTTCGCAATACACTATATTGACTGAATGACACTCACAGGAAATTACAATATGAGCGCGTTTCCACGTATGATAAAAGTCCGTCAAGTCCTGAACAGTGAACGACTTGACAATCCTGCCGAAGCGCTTGCCGAAAGGCTGATTGAATCAGGGTATCTCTCTTCAATCAAGCCAGGTGCGCGGGTCGCTGTAACAGCCGGAAGCCGTGGTATTCATGGAATCGACCATCTCATGAAAGCTCTTGTTTCGCTGCTGAGAGAGCATGGCGCTCAACCGTTCATTGTGGCTACGATGGGCTCGCATGGTGGTGGTACTGTCAGTGGACAGCTGGAAATGCTTGAAAGCCTTGGTATTGACGAGAGCACAATGGGAGTATCTGTTCAGGCCTCTGAGAATGCCGAACAGGTCGCAGTCACTGAGAGCGGCGTTCCGGTGTTTGTTGACAGACTTGCAATTGATGCTGATGCTGTCATTGTCATGAACCGGATCAAAATCCATACGGCGTATCATGGCGCTGTCGAGAGCGGGCTCTCAAAGATGGTCGCGGTCGGTCTTGGGAAAAAAGAAGGCGCCGAAACTTGCCATCGTTATGGTCTCGGTGATGTAATTGTTGATTGCTTTCGGGAGGCGCAAAAGCAGCTCAACATCATCTGCGGCATTGCCCTGCTTGAAAATGCGAATGACGAAATACTCGATATTGCTGTTGCTGCGCCCAATGAATTTGAGAGAATTGACAGCGAATTTCTTGAGCGAAGTCGATATATAGTTCCTGGTATACCCCTGAATGAATTTGATATTCTCATCGTTGATGAAATGGGGAAAAATATCTCCGGCACTGGTATGGATACCAATGTGGTCGGTTTCTGGCGGCGTTTTGGCGGCGAAAAGAAACCCGACTATTCGACACTTATTGTCAGTTCGCTTACTGCTGAGAGCCACGGTAACGCTATGGGAATTGGCCTTGCTGATCTCACAAACCGTCGTTTGACAGGCATGATAAATTATGATGCGACCTATGCGAATGCCATGACATCACAATGGTCGATGGGGCGTATCCCCATCACGCTCGAAAATGATCGCGCATGTGTTGAGGCGGCACTTACTAAATATGATCCTGAAACGGTTCGGATTGTGCGGATAAAAAACACCCTTGAACTAGCCGAACTTGCTGTTTCAGAGGCGCTGGCGGATGAGCTTTCAGAGCGAAACGATCTTGAAATTGCCGGAGCTGCTTTACCAATGGCATTTGATGATGATGGCTTCCTTGTGTGAACACTGTCTGGACCATTAGCTTGATGTATTTATAATAAGTAGTGAGCAAGCCCGATAATTCAAACGTGAGGATCGAGGTGATTGTTATGCTGCTTAAGATTTTACTTTTCCTTATGATGGTATCGTCGCTCTGTATACTTTCATGTGCGGCTGAATCGGAGGATACCCTGGCAGTCAAGCGAAGCAATATGGTTGATGAACAGGTCAAAGCCCGCGGGGTAACTGATGAAAATGTCCTCGCTGCAATGCTCAAAGTTCCGAGGGACCGTTTTGTGCCTCCTGCTTACGAGGAACTGGCCTATGCTGATTTCCCGCTTGCAATTGGCGAGGGCCAGACAATTTCGCAGCCTTATATTGTGGCTTTCATGACAGAATCACTTGATCTTAAGCCTGGTGACCGTGTGCTGGAAATCGGCACCGGATCAGGCTATCAGGCTGCCATTCTCGCCGAAATTGTCGCTGAGGTTTTTACTATTGAGATTATTCCTGAGCTTGGATCACGTGCGAAGAACCTGCTCGCTGAACTTGGATATGATACTGTCACCGTGAAGATTGGCGATGGTTACGAGGGTTGGGAAGAGATGGCGCCCTTTGATGCTGTGATTGTCACCTGTGCTCCACAGGAAATCCCTGAGGCCCTTGTAAATCAGCTTAAGGAGGGCGGGCGATTGATAATACCAGTCGGCCCTGTGGGTGCGGTTCAGGAGCTGGTGAGGGGAACGAAAGTTAATGGCAGAATCGAAAAAAAAGATGTGCTGCCTGTCAGGTTTGTACCGATGGTAAAAGCAAAATAAAGCACGGACACCAGTCAAGATGACACAAATTCGAACAATAGAAGTAATTCCCTACAGTGAAGAATGGCAACAAAATTTTAATGATGAAGCTGAATCGCTGAAAGATATATTCGGAACGGTGTTGTGTGCTCTGCACCATATCGGGAGCACTGCGGTCCCCGGGATCATGGCGAAACCGATAATTGACATACTCGGGGTAACGTCTGACATTGATGCAATTGACAGTTTCAATGAAGTAATGCGGGAGCACGGCTATATTCCGAAAGGTGAGTTCGGTATTGCCGGAAGACGTTTTTTTATAAAAGGTGACGAAATTAACAGAACACACCACCTGCATATGTTCGCGGCAGATGATGATCAGCTGAAAAGGCATCTTAATTTTAGGGATTACCTGATTGCACACCCGCATGCGGCCTCATATTACTCTGAATTGAAACGTATGCTGGCTGCAAAATATCCGAATGACATCGAAAGTTATATGGACGGCAAAAATGATTTTATAAAAAGGATACTACAGAAATCAAACGGGCTGTCATCATAGACAGCACAATTAATTGGGAAATAGAGGAGGAAAAATGGTATCGCGCATTCTCTTAATTGGAACAGTGATTTTGGTATGGGCAATTCCGGCTTTTGCAGAGCTGCCGCAATACGATGTAAAACGTACGACTCAGAAAATAGTCATCGATGGCATTGCTGATGAGGCGGATTGGGCGTCAGCTGAAGTTGCTCACTATCAGTTCGCCTGGCACACAGAGGGCGAGAAAGAGGCCACTGAAGTACGGATGCTCTGGGATGATACCTTCCTCTATCTTTACTACAAGTGTGACGACAAATGGATATGGGCTGAGCATTACAATACCAATTCAACAACCTACAAGGATGACTGTATTGAGCTCTTCTGGGACCCGAATCCTAAAGACACTTCCCGGCGCAAATATAATATGTTTGAAATCAACTGTATCGGCAACCTGCTTAGTGTCTATGTCGGCTCAGGACAGCCCATAAAAGAGAAAATCAGCCGCATCCTTCCACCACATATCGCGCAGACTGTCAATGGAACCGTCAACGATGACAGCGATATTGACGAGGGTTGGGTGATTGAAGTTGCGGTACGTTTCGAGGACTACACCGAGATATACGATGGTTCGACGCCTGATGAAGGTGATATGTGGCGTATCGGTCTGAACCGGCTGGGTGGAAAAACGAACCAGCAACACAGTATGTGGAGCCCGTCCCAGACAGAGAAGCCAAATTTTCATCGCCCTCAGGATTTCGGCGAGATTTATTTCAGGACATTGCCAGTCAGATAAACGGCAATCGGCGCTTTGTGATTTGATGTTTGACTGCTATTAACACGCGTAAAGTACTTCAGCGCTTTGCGCCGAATTATGGTTCTTACACAAGACAGGATTGTTTCCCCCCTTGTTAATGAGGGATGTCACGAAGTGACCGGGGGGATTATTTGCAGGGTTCTCTTTGATGCTGAGAATCATTAATAAGGGATAATGCCATGAGCGATGGGATAAGCGCTAAGGACCAGAAATATGCAAATCTTTGCCTGAACTGTAAACTCTGCAACCATGCACGAAAGAAACAGGGAGGCCCTGTTTTCTGGATTGTCAAACATGTTGAGGGTAGTATCTGTCCTGCCTGTAAAGCCTATGAACGTGTGCATGGCAGGAAGGCACACGAGCCGTTGCCTGAGGCTTGATACGCAGGGCCGCTTAATGCACTACCCTAATGAGAGTTCCGTCGGGAGTCCGTATAAATGCGGATATCCCGACTTCTTTGTTGCAGCTGGGTTATTTAACATAATGATATAATGAGTTAGAGGTTTTGCACTTTGCAGTATAATATAGTACATATGTTGAAGAATCGCTGGCATGGCGAAGGAGGCTACCATCATGTCCTCACTATCGCTTTCCCGCTGATTATCAGTACCGGGGCATGGTCAATTCAACATTTTGTGGATCGCATGTTCCTCACCTGGTATTCCCCTGAGGCGCTTGCCGCCTCAACTCCAGCAGGTATGCTCAATTTCACTATCATGTGCATATTCATCGGAACCGGGAGCTATGTTAATACCTTTGTCGCCCAGTATTACGGTGCGAAACGCTATGACCGTATCGGCCCGGCTGTGTGGCAGGGTATCTATGTTTCACTTATCGGGGGTTTGTGCTTGCTGATAATAATGCCGTTAACCGAGGGTATTTTTACTATTATCGGGCACGATGAAGCTGTTAAAAATTATGAAATAATATATTTCCGTATACTCTGTCTAGGCGGGGCGCCTGCGATTGCCTCTTCGGTGCTGTCGGGATTTTTCTCAGGGCGGGGGCGGACTTGGCCTGTTATGTGGGTGAATCTGCTTGCTATTGGATTTAACCTCGTTTTTGATTATCTACTGATTTTTGGCAATGCCGGTTTCCCCGAACTTGGTGTCAAGGGTGCGGCAATAGCTACAGTGCTTGCTCCCTGCCTGTCGACTGCAGTTTATCTTTACCTCCTGACGGGTAAACGCTACCGGTTGAAGTACAACACTCTTTCCGGCTGGCGTCTCGATTCGGTCTTATTTAAACGTCTCATGCGTTTTGGTTTTCCGAACGGTGTGCATCTTTTCCTTGAAGTTGCGGGTTATACTTTTTTCATTCTTCTGATCGGGCGAAAAGGGATTTATCACCTCGCTGCGACGAATATCGCGTTTAATATCAATAC
>Ga0307988_1000914_pt1 | contig 18349 bp, 15 predicted proteins | sample EllFjometagen183_FD_203166 | JGI IMG/M metagenome (GOLD analysis project Ga0307988, IMG submission 203166) | Marine microbial communities from Ellis Fjord, Antarctic Ocean - #183 | ecosystem: Environmental > Aquatic > Marine > Unclassified | place: Southern Ocean | collected 2014-10-08 | reverse complement strand
TGGCTTACTTTTGTTGAGCAATACCACCCTCGCACATCTCGTATAATATTAACCCATTTCATATTTGGAAAAACCTCAAGCATTTCATGAGCATATTGAAACATATGAGTATTCTTAACTCCAACAGTTTTGGCATTTGTCTCTTGAGCAATCTTTGAAAAAAACCTTTGGAAAAAATTACTGTATGTCTCTTTTCCTTCACAATTATTTATCATATTCAGCAATGCTGAATAAAGGCTCTTTGGAAGTTTTAAATAATCAAGTTCATCTAATAAAATTTTCTTAAATAAAACTATATCTGATATTGACTTAGACAATTGAAGCGGGAAAGGCGGCTTACGGTAACAATCACGAGGATATAAAAAATTATCACCTGATTCAACACGAAAAAATATCCATGGAATCCTAATCCCATCTTTAATAATATAAGTATCAGGAAATGCATTAATAAGACGAGAAAAAAGCATTGTTCCTGAACGATGCATTCCATTTAAAACAACAATTTGTGGAATATTGTCCATATTCTTTGACCTTTATTATTTTCAGTTTTGAATTGTCCTGTTACCTTCATTGCCGGATAAGAGAAGATCCCTGAATCTGTCAACGGCTTTGCCATCACGAAAAGGGTCCAGAAGATTTGAATCCAAGGGTATGGGAGTCTTATATGTATCAGAAGGCATATCCTTGATTTCCAAGGCTTTTGCTTTCAGTTCCTTGTAGCCAAAGGTAACTGCTTCCCCGTTTTGTCCATAGGGCGTATTCCTGTAATGTTCGCCCGGATCATGCCAGATGGATTTTATATTTGCGCTCAAGGCTTCAGTGGTGGTGGAGGTAAAAGGAAAGGAAATGCACATATCTGCATTTGCCATCAAAAGAGAAGAATCAAATTCATTGGTCAAAATTTTTATTCTCGGGTGTTTTTCCATTTCTTTGTAAAGATCTGTCAGTTTTTGCCCAAGTACCGGTTCCAACTGCATATGAAGCGCCATCTCTTTTTTTTCTTTAATAACAATAAAGACATGGTCTATCTCTTTTACAAGCCTGTAAACATCTTCAATGAAACACACACCCTCTTCATAGGACGTAATCCCTTTTACAGTATAGGTGGATGGATATACCGCGACAATAAAGGACTCCTTTGATTCCTCATCCTTAAAAAGCCCTTTCATATAGCCTGCATTATCTTTTCCCGAATCCACATGGCTGCTCCACAGGCACCCGACCACATGGGATTGTTTAAAGGTTTGAGGGTGACCTGCAAAATAAGCTGCAAGATCATCATACCATGTCACAAAACGATCATAATACAGATAGGTCCAGAAGGGATGTCGATTCCATTGATCATCTGATTCTCTGAACGCATGGCCAAAATTTACAGCATCAGTGAAATACCATGTCTGAATATTATTTTGTTTAAACAAAATATTGCGGCTGATATGAGCAGTTGAAAAATCACAATGGGTTATAAAATTAGAAAAGCCGATATGTTTTAAGACATGCTGCCATTTAAAATAGGTAAACAGGGCAAAGGCTGTTATTTTCAATTCATTATCATTTAAGATATATTTTTTCTTAAAGGACAGTCGCCACAAAATGAACCATTTTTTCCAGTCAGAGAAAAACCTTCCCACCTTTGGGGGTACGGCAACATCACTGCCATAAGAGTTTAAAATTTCCATTTGATTTTTTGCAATGGGTACAATGGGAGTATAAACAACCTGATCTTGCCTGATTTTTCTGCCGTCTATCAAAAAACCCGGCCCCCTGCTGTTATTTCTCAGCTGCCTGTTGGGAGCTGCAATACTTATGGCATAGGCATACGTTTTAATGGGATCTTTTTTGCGCCTGAAAAAAAATGATCCGAGCGATCTCAATGATCCGATTGATCCGACCAGGCCGAATAACAGGCTTGCAGCCGTCTGGACAAACAAAGCGCCTTTGATAAGGGTGCTTTTTACGATCAGATCTTTTAAATAGGTCAGGGTCCTGTTTTTTGAAAATAAAATATGATTATGGGGATACACAGCCTGGGAACTGTCATTCACAATTTTCTTTAAATACAGATAGTTTTTAATATCTGTATCCGGATATATTAAGACGCTTTCATCCTTAAACATCTTTTCAATCCTGTGAAACATCATGTTTAAAGAAAAAAAATCCCCCAGCATATCACAGAGATTCTTTTTAAATATCTTTAAAGCGTCTTTGGAATGATGAACCTGAACCGTAAAATCAATGAGTGTTTGATGATCTTTCAGGTAATAAGGGAAAACAGCTTCAATACTTTCCACAGCTTTTTCAGCCGCATCAAAGGAAATTGTCCTTGACCCCAGACTTTCGGCACTGATTTTATTTATTACTCCACTGTTTAAAAAAGTCTGGACATATCCGGGAAAAGGGGATGGAAAAAACCTGAACCGCCTGTGATGATAGGCGCAAAAGGGTTCCAGCACATATACATTTTTACCGCTTTTAATTGCTTTTTGCATTGCTGCCCTGTCGCTTAATCCAGGACACTCAAAAACAACATTTTTTACATGTTTTAATTTATGAATTTTCAAATTTATTTCAATGTTTTTATAAGATTTACTCTTTTGCCTTGGCGCGGTATTTTCCAGATTTCAATAACTGGGCATCTGTGATATCAAGATCCAGCTTGTCCCTTATTCTTTTAAGATTCTGATTCACACAGTCTTCAAGCTCATCCTGGGGAATGCTTGTCATGTTAATACGAAGATCCTGGCGGTCCCCCATATCCAGAAAATATTCTTCCTCGTTTGTAATGATATTATTTTCCAGACAATATTGATAAATGGGTGTCCCGGGCTGGGGCAGAAGAAAACCAGCACTTGGATAGATATCGTTTTCATAACAAAGATCAAATGTCTGGTTTATTGTTTCCTTGGTCTCCTCCGGATACCCGATGACAAGGCTTGTCCAGGTGATGATCCGCGCCTCATCCAATGCTTTTTTCTGTTTAATAAAATCATTGGGGTCCAGCTTTTTGTTCATCTTTTTTAAAATATCCAGGTTTGCCGATTCCAAAGAGTACCCAAGCCCGACACAACCGGCTGCTTTTATCCGTTTGAGCAGATCCATATCTTTATTTGTGAACAGATTACCGCGGCAGGAAGCCGTCCAGAAAAATTTAAGGCCTGATTTTTCAATGCCCTCTATTAAATCATGGGTCTGCTTTTTGGAGAAAAAAGTCAGCTCATCCCAGAAATTAATATAGTTGACCCCAAATCTTTCCTGGAGTTCTCTTATTTCGCTAATTATATTTTCAGTGGATCTGAACCGGTATTTATCTTCCTTGAAAACATGGTAGCAAAAGGTGCAGTTAAAGGCACATCCCCTTGCCGTATTGACGGCAAACGCCCTGATCTGCTCCTGGGGCATGGGATAAGGCTCTGAAACATACTCTTTTGATTTGGTCAGATATCGTTCCATTTCAAACAATGTCCAGTTTGGCAAAGGAATATCATCGATATTATCAACGATCTTTCTGCCTGGCGTGGCTTTTATCCCCTCCCGGCTTTTATAATATATCCCCTTAACTTCCTTAAGATCACTGCCCTGCTCCAGAGCATCCAATAGCTCAACAATGGTGTGATCCCCTTCGCCTATAACAGCGATATCCACATCTGTATTCTCAAGCAGTATTTCAGGAATGGATGAGGCCACTGAATTGCCGGCAATGACCAGGGCATCTTTATTTACTTTTTTTACAATTTCTGAAATCGTTTTAACAATTTTATACCCCGTCACAATACAGCCAAGACCGACGACATCAAAATCCAGATGGCGCATTTTTTCTTCAAGCTGCTCATAGGACATTCGATGGGCATCCATGTCAATGATTTCAAGTTCATGACGGCTACTTGAAATGGCACTGGCAATATATCCCAGTCCAACAGGGAATAGTATTTTATCAACATCATCTCTCAGACAGACATTAATCAGTAAAATTTTCATTTTCATTCCTAATAATATTAAATTCTATTGTATTAGTTCCCATGTAAGCGGCGTTCCTTTTTTTAAAGCAGTTTTAGCTTTCTTCCCTATTACTTCTTTATAATACCTTGTATGCAACCCATAAGCGGGTCTGACACTTTTTACATTGCTTTCAGTCAAAAATTCACCAGGTTCAATATCTGATGAAATAAAAAGAGACCTTCGAAAATGTATACTTTCCTTCTGTTTTTTAGTTAATTCATATGAAACATTTCCAAGTGCTTTTTCAACAATACGAATATCATTGACCATAGAACCGAATTCATCAGGTTCCATAGAAAATGAGCTGTCTGGCCCAACATCATCCCTTGACAGAGTAAAATGTTTCTCAATGACACAAGCGCCCATAGCAACCGCCGCGACTGCCACAGCACTTCCCATTGTATGATCTGAAAGACCGGAAGGCACCCCAAATGTTTGATGTAAATGAGGAATGGTCTTTAGATTAGCTTCTTCAGGCAATGCAGGATACGCACTTGTACATTTCAATAATATAATTTTTTCATTACCCGTTTGTTTAATTGTTTTAACTGCCTCCTCTATTTCTCCAAGAGTAGCCATACCGGTCGACATAATTATAGGTTTTCCTGTCTCTGCGATTTTGCTTATTAGGGGTATATCCACTAATTCAAAGGAGGCAATTTTATATAAGGGCACATCTATTTCTTCAAGAAAATCTACAGAGGTTGTATCAAAAGGAGTCGAAAAAAAATCAATCCCCTCATGAGTTGCTATTGCTTTCAACTCCGCTTGCCACTCCCATGGGGTATAGGCCTGTTTATACAAATCATACAGATTCTGCCCATTCCAGATGGTCCCATCAATGTTAAAATATTTATTTTTAATATCTAGTGTGATCGTTTCAGCAGTATAGGTTTGGATTTTTATAGCATCCGCCCCCACATTTTTAGCTTCCTTAATGATTTCAACTGCTTTATCAAAACTTTGATTGTGGTTTGCAGACATTTCAGCAACAATATAAGTGGGAAAATCCCAACCAATTTTTCGCTTATTTATCCTTATATATTTATTCATCCATTTTTCCTTTAATTATCGGCAAAATCTCCATGAGATTATACACTTCGTATTCAGCTAAGTAGTCATCATCACTAGTATCTTGTGGCACGTAATCACTATCCATTATTTGTCGAACTCGAATTGTTTTCATTCCTAATTTTTTGGGGCCATAAAAGTCTTTTGCTGGATTATCTCCTATATAATATGCATTATTATTTTTAATATTTATTAATTTCATGGCAAGTTGAAAGGGTATGAGTGATGGTTTGCATGCATCCGGCCCTATGTCGTCTGTACAAATTATCAAATCAAAATACTTTTGGATTTTTAATGCCTCGATTTTATTTTTTTGCACAGAACCTAAACCATCTGTAATAATTCCCAGTTTAAAACCTTCATTTCTTAATTCTTTTAATACCCAAATAGCGTCTTTAAATAATTTTATATGTGGTTTATGGATTCTGTATATGTATAAAAGGGCCTTGACCTCGATAGAGTCATTTAAATTCAAAGTTCTAACTATCTTGTCAAAAATTTTTTCCCTACCGCTTTGCTTAAAATTAGATAACATATTATCTAAAATAACCTTAGCATCTACTGAGCATTGTTTTGAAAGATACTCGGCAACTGCTTTATATCCGCTTTTAACATATTCAAACTCTGCGTAAAGCGTATCATCCAGATCAAATAAAATGGCTTTCATTATTGTATATTATCTAAATATTTTTCTTCAAAAAACATGTCTTCAGTAAAACGAAGCATAGTATACTTATCTTTAAATTGTCCAATTTGGGATTCTATAACTTTCCCATTTATTATTTCTACAAGAAAATTAGGAGAGGGGGCGCCCGCAATAAAAGAAAGGTTTGCAGCTCCTCCGAATCGTGGATTCACTTCAATAAACAGTACTTGACCCTCGTAGAAAAAACATTGTATCGTATTGTGACCGATTAGTTTTAATCTTTCAGATAATTTTATTGCTTCTGCAATTAAAATACTATTTTTACATGTCTTTGTTACAAAGGACTCCCCACCAAATGTATTAATTCTCTGCCTTGGAACAACAGAGATAATTTTACCACTAAATTCGGCAAACAAATCAATTGTATATTCGGGAGCATCAATAAATTTTTGTATTATTAAATCATTGTTTTGTTTTATATAAAAATTTAGTTCAGATTCAGTATTAATAACAAAAGTATTTTTGCTGCTTTTCCCTTTTTGGGGTCTGCCAAATAATGGAAATATTGATTTATTTTTACAATTATCTGGAGAAACAATTGCAGGAATTTTAAAACTATTTTGAATACAAAAAGCATTGAAAAGAAATTTATTCTGGCAGATTTTTATTGTTTCTATTGATGCTATCATTATTTTAGTGCCGATAGTTAAGAAATCATCCTTATTCAGAGCCCAAAAAGGAAGTTCTTCATCACGGGTTGGTATCACCAGATCAATTCTTTCTTTTTTGCAAATATTAATCATTGCATCCTTAAAATCTGGTGCATCCGACATAGGAACGATAATAAACTCATCTGCTATATGTAATCCTATTGACAATATATTGGTATCTGTACCAATAACTTTGCCACCTCCATTTTCGTATAATGCTTTTTTAAAAGCCTTGATTAAGCTAACTTTCCTAGAAATACTTGTTATTAGAATATTCATCTCAATTTCGCTATAACAAAACAAGTTCTACTTATTCCAATTTTCCCTAATGATGTATACATTTTTCTCCGCAACTCAGGTGTAAGGGACAATTCCAAAGCCATTCTTTTTTTATGGCATTCGAAACCTACCTTTTTATCGTGGATGTAATCCTCACCCATTAATAAAAAGAGTTCCATTGGAAAATCGCCTTGACTATGAATTATTTCAAATCCCAGTTGTTCTAATAGATAATGAAGGGAGTCAAATGTAAAATAATTAATATGATCAGGTTTTGCAATCCACCATGGATCCTTCTCTAAGTCATCAACAGCAATCTTTTGGATTTCATTAAAATCATTAGGTACTCTAAGACAAAGAATCCCACCCGACACTAAATATTCTTTTACATCTTCAATAAACTGAACTGGGTTTGGAACATGTTCTAATACATTTATCATTATAACTGAAGAAAATTGAAAATCTTTATCATCACTATATTCATTTTTAAAAGTTTTTAGTGATGCTTCATAAACGTTTAAAGATTTTTTTTGAGCAATATTTATAGCATCCTTTGACAAATCAATACCGCAAGTATAAAATCCATCTTGGTTGAGATGTTCTATAAGGTTACCGGTACCACATCCAACATCAAGTATTTTTTTACATTTATTTTTACCAAGGAAATAAGAAATATCTGAATATAATGTTTTTTTTAACCAATTAAGTTCATTCTCAGCTTCTTCTCCTCCAGAAATCAATCTTTTTATTTCAATAGCACGTTCTCCCCTACGAATCAGATCATAATACATAGATTCATAAAACAAACCCAACTCTTTTTCATCTGGTATCGGGTCAAGATGAATATATTTATAATGCTTATTCATAGTTACTCTAATCTTTTTTAAATCCATAACTCCCCCAAATTATTTTATTCCTATTAATTTTCAATTTTTTCTTTAGTTGCCCACTTTATTCCTGCAACATATTTTCCTTTTTTAGATAATTTGCAATACAAATCAAAAATCCATCTTTCAAAAGGAAAAATAAAACACATCGTTTTTACTCTAAAAAGAGCTAACTTATGAGCAACTCTTAAAAAGAGTTTAAACGGAGAGTTTTGAAGCTTATCATTAAAATAAGTTATCGTTCCCCTTCCAATATCGCCTGGAACCGCAATTGGAATATAAAATGTCATAGCATCATAAACAAGTGTTTCTCGCCTTTTATTTCTCCAAGGAATAATATCAGCTAGACTCAAATAATTCGTTTTATATTCTCCCCACTCTTCAAAATTTTTAGGTGGAACAAATTCTTTTTCTACAGAATCATCAAAAATAGGAGTCCCTGGCATAGGTGAATAAAAAGAAACTGGCATAGGCGAATTAGAATTTATTTTCTTTAATTCATAAGCCAATGAAAATGTTTCTTTTAGATCATGATATCCTTCAGCAGGAACACCAAACAGAAAATTAAAACATCCAGTAATTTTATTATCATTTAAATAGCGAGCAGCTTGCAAAATATCTTCTCTTGTAATTTTTTTATTCATATAATCAAGCATGTTTTGAGAACCAGATTCTGCTCCAATATTCATTCTCCAACATCCAGACTCCCGAATTTTTTTAAACAATCCCCTTTTGCCTAAAACAAGGATAGCCTTAACAGAAGCTTGGGCATCCCAAATAAAATCCAACTTGCGTCTTATGACTTCATCTAAAAAAGATTCTAAACGTTTAACTCGCATAAAAAATTCAGCATCAATAATGCTTACACAATTAAATTCTTTTTCATTTATCAAATATTCTAATTGATCCATAACATTTTCAAGTTTATAGCCATACCAATTACCCCCAAAAACAGAAAAGTTACAACAATAAGAGCAAGCAAATGGACAACCAAAGCTTGTTGGATAATACAAATACCCTGTTAGTTTAACCCCATCAATTTTCGAATAAGGTAATATTGCCTTCGACTCTTCCCTGTACCAATCAAGGTCAACTGCATCAAAATCCGGGATTTCAAATCCAGATAAATCAAACTTTTTTTGCGGGGTAAACTTAAATTCTCCATCTTCAGATAATGTTGCAACCCCTTCCATCTCATCATAAGGCTGCCCCTCATCAATACATTTCAATATTTGAGGAAAAATTTTTTGACCGAGACCAACGATAACAATATCAACATAAGAACTTTGCAAAGATTGTTTTGGCAGAGCACAAACATGCCACCCCCCCCCACACAATAGGAATATTCGGTTTTATACTTCTTATCAATTTTGCAAATTCAACCCCGGTTGCGACCTCAGGACCAGTTAAAGCACTAATACCAATACAAAAAATATCATCTAAACTGCTTTTAATGCTTTCAAATAATTCTTTATACGATTTTACATTTCCATCTAAAATAATTGACTCATACTGCTTTATATTAGAAGACAACGATAATAGTGGCAATGGAAGTAGGGCTATATTACGACCTTTTCCTGTATATGAACACCCTCTAAATAAAACAACTTTTTTATTCATTCTTTACCTTTTTAAACAATCAAAAATAAAATCTAATGCTTTCACTTGAAAATATGCTATTGAATCCTTAATTGTCTATAACCTTTAAAGTTTTTTAAAAGAATATTTACCAATCTTTCAGAACCTTTCCCATCTATCAATTTCTTTCCTAAATTAGTCATCCTAAACCTTTGTTGTCTATCCGTTATTAATTCCTGAATTTCCAATGATATGTTTTCGATATCGAGATCTTTCCACCAACCCAGAGTTTTAAATATCTGTCGCCTATTTAAACCATTTATAACATGCTTTTGATTTTCCGCAGTGCACACAACAAGTGAAGGAACTCCCATAAAACATAATTCCCAACACGTGCTGCCCCCTGCTGTTATGGCCAAATCTGCCCATGCCATTATCTCAGGCATATTTTTCACAGAAATACGTAATTCATTTTTGAATAAAGATGAGCTTAATTCTTTAATCAAACTATCCATATGGATATTTGAAGGGCCAACAATAATAATCACATCTAATTCAGGATCATTTATCAGATTTAAAGATTTTAGAATTTCAAGCGTTACATTCTCGGAATCTCCGCCTCCCATTGTAACAACTATTTTATTACCTTTTTCAGGAAAGATTCGCTGTCTACCCCTATAGTCAAAAAAATCTTTGCGAAGTAACGCATATTTCACACCAAGAAGAATTTTGGTGTCTGAACTGCAATTATATTTCATTTTTTCAGCATCAATATTCTGGTTTAGTATTATATCTACACTTACAGTATTACGATGATTAACGTCATCAAAAAGAAACACTTGATAACCAGCCTCTCTTATGCTTTGAAAATAACTATCCGAAAAATGGTAACCATCTATTACCAGCCAGAAGGCCTGTGACAAACCATTCAGAATTAAAATTGTATTCTGAGTATCGTCTTGTTCTGATAATGTCGCTGAATCAATATATTTAAAGCCTTCGTCAACAATGCGATCCCGTATAATATGACTTTCACAACAGGAGAGAAAAACGACGTTTCCACCTCCTTTTTTCCATTCTTGTGCTAAAGCAATACAGCGCATAATGTGACCGGCACCAATATGGTTATTAGCGTCTACGCGAAAAACAAGCGGTAAATTTTTTAAATTAAATCTTGTCATGTTGTATTTTATCTAATTCAATACTCTTCAAAAAACCTTCATTTCTAATATACATAGAATTTATCTGTGTCAGATCCTGGTATTTTTTTAACAGATTCAAAATATCATCCGTATTAAAATCCGGAATAGTGTTATATAACTGCTCATATATTTTTTTAACCAATTCAAAATCCTCTTTTTCATCAACGGTCCAACGCATATGTGATAAATCAATTTTATATTTCCAGGAACGAACACGAAATATATCAGGATTTGAATTAATATACGGTGTCACATGTTCTCTCTCTGAAGGTAACTCTGCTTCTTTCCAGGCTTTTTCTAAAGCTTTGAATGTAAAAATTTCCGCATCTAAACCATCCGGTAAAGTTGGTTCAAGACAATTAGAAGCATAATCACAATTTTCATCCATATAAAAATTAATTAATTCATCAATAAAAAAAGGATCGATCAATGGACAATCACCTGTCAACCGAACAATACTGGTTGGATTATATCTTTTTGCAGTCCAATAAAATCTATCTAAAACATTATCAAGAGAACCCCGATAACAATCAATTTTTATTGTCTTACATAATGTATAGATAGCCTCATCAGAACTATCATTACTGGTTGCCATAACAAGTTTATCAATTTTTTTACTTTTAAGGATTCTCTCAACCTGGTGCTGAAGCATTGGTTTCCCAAGAATAGGCTTCAATACTTTTCCCGGCAAACGTGTTGATGACACTCGAGCCTGTAAAATTGCAATTATCATTTTTTTACCTTAATTTTATGTCAATCTCACAAACCCAACAGATGAAGGTTCTCCGGTCAACCGAGATGCGATATCTCCCTTTGTCAGGGAGTCATTTATTTCATAAAAAACTCTGTCGGCCGCTTTTATATAATCGTCTATATTTTTTTTAGTATGAGCATACATAGCATAAAATGAATTTGAGGCAAGAAAACCCTCCTCAAGCATTCGCTGTATAAAAAGAGCCTTCATTGATTGAGTTTTATCATCAATAAATGAAAAATGACTCATAGGTTTCATCCCGCCGATGGCTATTTGTAAATCATTTTTTATTGCAATTTTTTTCCACCCCTCTTGCATACTTTCACCTAATGCAACCAAATGAGAACCGGCATTAACACTGCGATGTTTTTTTATCATTGCTATGGCTGCTGCAGGTCCTATTCGTTCGGTCCAATATGTTGAACTGATAAACGTTTTTTGAACCGCTTGCATAACCTTTGAATTACCTATAATAGCTGCAATTGGATATCCATTCCCCAAACCCTTTGAGAAGACAGCAATATCAGGGACACAAGACTCTGGAAAAAAAACTGAATGGGCACCACCTGTATTATGTCTGAACCCGGCAGATATTTCATCTACAATAAACACAGCGCCTGTTTCATCAGCCAGATTTCTAACACCTTCAATGAATTCAGGATCAGGTTCTAAATTTCTAATAGGTTCAATAACTATAGCCGCTAAATTTTTCCCATTTTTTTCAACAATATCTTTTAATTCATTTATTTTATTAAACGTAAAAGGAAACGCTGTTCCTGTTAATCCTCGTGGTACGCCCACAGGGCTTAAACCGGGCAACAGATGGCCATCTAAAGCAGAATTTTTTGAGAGATTTGCAGCAAGATACCAATCATGCCATCCATGATACCCACAAAAAGCGATAATATCTTTACCAGTAAAAGCTCTGGCAATTCTTACTGCCATTGCCATTGCCTCCCCCCCGGTTCTGGCATACCTAACCATATCCGCCCATGGATGCAATTCGCAGAGAAGTTCAGCTAACTCGACTTCTTCCGGGCCATTTAATGAGCTCGATGAACCTTTTTTAACCACATCCAAAACCGCTGAATCAACATCCGGATCACAGTATCCTAAAATATTTGCACCAATACCACCGATACTCATATCAATATATTTATTATCATCCAAATCCCATATCTCAACGCCACAGGCTTTTTTATAGTATCCCGGCCAAGCGTTCAATGAAAACATATCCGGCCTTTTGGATAGCAATTGAGTCATTCCTGGGATTAGATGTTTTGCTTTATTTTGATGTTCCATACATTTTTTCAGAGTCATAGTCATGTCTGTTTCCCCTGCAAATTTTTTTTCTTATTCATTATTACTTCTTATCCCCATTTTGATGGATCCAAGATCCTGTCATCAAATGAATTAATATTTTTTGTTATGTCTTTCAAATCCAGGAATGAATAATCTTTATTCCAACATTCCAAATTCTCAGAAACCTGAGGAGGAGCCTCAGCACCAAAGATTATATTAGCAGAGGGATATGCTTTTTTAACGTATCCTATAGCAAGTTGCTGACGGCTTAAATGATATTGAGATGTTAATGTTTCAACCTGCAAAGCAACACCTTTTGCAAATTTCATAGAATCGCGAAATTTATTTTTTTCAGTCAGGATTAAACCCTGAAGAAAAATGCTTCTTACATATAATTTTTTATTATATTTGTCTGCTGAACGAAAGACACCTGCATCCTCAAATCGTCTATCTAACAAATTTGATGGGATCTGGATACAATCTATCCCGTCAGTTTTTATCGCTTTTAATGCTATTTGAGGTGAACAAACAGATATTCCGATTTTTTCTATATAATTATCTTCTTGAAAGCCTTTCATAATGTCTTTTAAACCTATTCCCCACAAGTTTAAAAAATCCTCTCGATGAAGCATATAACAATATATTTTCTTCATACCCAGATTACATAAAGATTGTGACAAATTGCGGATCATCATTAGATCATCTAAGTGATCAATTTTAGGATCAGGCTTGGTTATTACTTTGACTTTACCCTGAATTTTCAGTTTCTTAAAAACATGGCCTAAAACAATCTCACTGTCTCCGTAAGCCTGGGCAGTATCAAATTCTTCTATTCCATTCTCCCATGCTGTTCTAATAATATTTTCAGCACAGTTCAAATCAGGTTTGCCTATTTCATTAGCGATACCATAGTCTAACCCGATTTGAGCTGTTCCTAAAACCAATCTACTTTGTACAATTTTATCATTCATTGCAATTTAATCTCAAAATAACCAGCTACTCAATGATCTTATTTGTTAAAGTGTTCATGACTTATAAAATACTGCATACTTTCATTTTTTGAAAATATGCGGTATTTTATTCATCCAAAAGCCATTTCCAGATCGGGACAGCTTTAATATTGTTGTCTAATTGTGCTTCATCATCCCAGGTGACTATTGTTCCCGAAGAGATCGAAAGTTCTTCCATGGCGCTTTGCAATCCTCGATATTCCCGATCAAAGGTTTCCAGGTTTGATATCTGCCAGCAAACCTGAATCAGCTTAACGTCATTGGTTATCGGATTTCGGGCAAAAAAATCCGTTTCAAATCCTTTTCCGGTTTTGATGTATTCTATTTGGTAATTGTTTCGACGTAAATGCATAAACACCATGTTTTCGAGAATCAGGCCAAAGTCTGAACTATTACGAAAACTCATGGCATTTAAAAGACCCGTATCAATGGTATATATTTTTACTGGATTGATCATTCTTGATTTTTCAGATCGGGTGTGTATGGGTACCCGGTAAAAAACAAAGGCATCTGTCAGATGATCCAGATAGGCATACAGGTTGTTCTTTGTGCATTTTACGGACATGCTTTTCAGGGTGTTGTAAAATTTGTTTATACTGAATTTTCTGCCGGATGAAAGCATCAGGGTTCTGACCAGGTGTTTTATCGCTGTGATGTTATTCACCTGGTGCCGCTCTATAACATCTTTTAAAAGAACACTATCTATATAGCCTTGTAATATTTCAGTTTTTTTATCAGGGTCAAGGTTTTGAACCTCAGGAAATCCACCGTTTTGAAAATAGTCTTTTACAGCCTTTCTTAGGATTGCGGCTGTTTTTGAACTAAATGCCCCGGGTTTATCAACAAACAGACCATGATATCTTAAAAACTCCAGAAAACTGAATGGGAATATTTCTGTTGTTAGAGAGCGGCCTCTAAGACTTGTGGCAATTTCTGTGCTTAACAATTTCGAAGAGGAGCCCGTAATAAAAATTTGAATGTTTTCTGAATCCAAAAGACGACGGATGAATAATTCCCAATGATCAATCTTCTGTAATTCATCAAGAAAAAAATAGCAAATTCTGTTCTTGTTTTCAGGGAATTTACCATAATACACATCAAGAATTTCTTGAAAATTATCGACTGTGAATCCAAGCAGTCTTTCATCTTCAAAATTCAAGTATAGGATTTGGTTTTGAGGAATATTTTTTTTGAGCAAATAATTAATTTTTTGAAAGCAGAACCAGGTTTTACCGGAACGGCGCATACCAATTACAACATCGGCTTTTCCTTTTATTTCTGAAAAAATATTCGTCCGGAGAACGGGTGTTGGTAAATTCCGTTCCTGGAAGTCATCAATAAGTTGTGAAATAATGTGTTTCATATATTATGATAGTTATCTCTTATTTAGAGATAAATCAAGATGTTTTTATCTTTCTTTTAGATCTAATTTGAAAGAAACTAAAAATTTTATCCAATTCATCTCCATAACGCAACTACGCAAGCCTGACCCCAATTTTACACCAGTGATATAAATTAGACTTTACATATATCATGTTTTGCTATAAAGTATATTTTATAACAAGTTAAATTCAGCTTTTATGAGAGGTTATATCATGATTCCTGATGTCATCAGACAGGCTTCATTTTTTATTTTATCTCGTCCCACTAAGATTTACGAACGTTTTTTACTGGAGCAGATCAACTCAAAAGAACAATTGATCGGCATCAAGGGAGCCCGGGGGGCCGGCAAAACCACATTACTGCTTCAATACGTACACAGGTCAGGATACCCCCTGGAGAAAATTTTATACATTTCCTGTGATCATCCCGCCATGGCAGGTGTCAGTCTTTATGATTTAGCCCAGGACTTTTTTCAAGAGGGTGGAAGATTATTGCTTTTAGATGAAATCCATAAATCAAGGGGATTTGCCCCTCACCTGAAAGCAATTCGCGATACTTTTGATCTTCAAGTCATTTTTTCGGGCTCTTCTGCTATCCAGTTGGATTATGAATCAGCAGATCTTTCCCGGCGGGTTGCAATGTATCAACTGCCCGCTCTTTCCTTTAGAGAATTTTTAGAGATAGAGACCTCAATCTCATTTAATGTCCTTGCATTGGAAGAAGTGGTAAACAACCATTTGACACTTTCAAGTCAGGTTGCCAGCAAAATCCGCCCCATAGAATATTTTTTAAAATACATAAAGTATGGTGCATATCCTTTTTATTTGGAATCAATTAAAAACTATCCAATGAAATTGCTTGAGGTGATTAATTTAACCATAGAAGCAGATTTGCCCGCCATATTTAATATAGAGCCAGCTAAGCTTGATAAATTAAAAAAGCTGCTTTATATGTTATGTACAACACCCCCTTTAGAGTTAAACAAGATGAAATTAAGCTCAGCAATTGGAACTTCATGGCCCACGGTCTCAAAATATTTAGCCTTGATGTCCAAAGCCTCCCTTATTCATCAAATAAGAGGCGGTGCGGGAATGCGGGCCGTTAATAAACCCGATAAATTATTGTTAGACAACCCGAACATATTTCAGGTATTGTGTGCGCAACCCAATATCGGCAGCCTGCGGGAAAGTTTTTTTGTTTCCCAGCTAAGTCATGCCCATCAAATACACTATCATGACAAAGCCGATTTTATTGTGGACGACACCTTTGTTTTTGAAATAGGCGGCCCCGGTAAAACCCGAAAGCAGACAAAAAACCTTGATGCAGCTTATATCATACAGGACAACATAGAAGTGGGCTCCTTAAAAGAGATTCCATTATGGGCTTTCGGTTTCCTGTATTAAATGAATCTCAATACGCAACTACGCAAGCCTGACCCCAGATATTTGCTCCGGAACAATCAGGTCAGAGTCGTTTATTTTCACGATATACACATCATCTGTTTCTTTTAAAATATCGTATCCGCAGGCCTTGAATGCCTTAAAGGAAGGGATGTTTGTCTTTTCCATGCCCGCAGAGAACTGCTTGCAGCCAAGGCTTTGACTTAATAGACAGGTGCTTGCCCACACAAGAATTTTCCCATATCCTTTTCCCCGGTCTTCTTTATCAAAAACAAAGATTCCAAAGGTTGTAAAGCCGGATCCATTTATATTCTGCACGCCTGATGTCCCGATCAGGCTGCCATTTAAAAATAATCCCAGGATCCCATCATCTTTTGATAAACAAATTTTTTTAACATAAGCTCTTTGTTTTTCAAGACTTATATCGGCTTGGATATTCTGGATATAACTCTTCTGATCCTGAAGCGCTTTAACGTAATGATCCGTAACATCCGCTTCACCTATGGAACCCAATTCATATGAATCAGAGCCTTTTTCAAACATAAGACGATTTTCAATATCCACTTACACATCTCCGGCCAACGTACTAATCACATCATCAATGACCTTTTGAACTTCATCCTGATTCATCTTTGGGAATAGGGGTATGGAGAGACATTTGCTGTAATAGTCTTCAGCAACAGGAAAATCCCCCCATGCAGTTTTAAAATTCTTTTGGTAATAAGGCTGGGTGTGCACGGGGATATAATGAACCTGAGTTGAAATACCTTTTTTTCTTAATCTTTGCATATATTCTGCCCTGGAGATACCTGCTTTTTCAAAATCAAACAGCAAAACATATAAATGAAAATTGCTGTTGCAGTCATTTAATTCAAAAGGGATCTGAATATTATCAATCCCCTGGAATGCTTTATTATAAATATTAACAATTTGTCTTCGCTTTTTGACAAATAAATCCAGCCTCTTCATTTGAGAAATTCCCAGGGCACTCTGGATATCTGTCATCCTGTAATTATAGCCTAAAGCAACCTGTTCATAGTACCAGGTATTAATCCTTTTGTCTTTTTTAGAAGATTGATCATATGCAGAATCAATATCTGTAATCTTATCAAGAGAATTAACAATCCCGTGTGACCTGTAAAGTTGCAGTTTATCATCAAGTTCCTTATCATTTGTTAAAACTGCGCCACCCTCGGCCGTTGTAACATGTTTGACGGGATGAAAACTAAAAATGGTCATATCTGAATAGGTACAGGACCCAACCATTTTCCCCTTGTATCTGGAACCCAGTGCATGGCAGGCATCTTCAATAATAAATATTTTATGCCCGAATTTTTTCTCGGCTTTTTTGACAATATCCCAAATTTTTTCCATGTCACAGCTTTGTCCTGCAAAATGGACGGGAATAACAGCCTTTGTCTTTGAATTTATGGCTCTGTCAAGACATTCCGGGTCTAAATTATAGGTTTTCTTATCAATGTCTGAGAATACAGGCCGCCCGCCGCAGTATGCAACGCTGTTGGCAGATGCCACAAAGGTAACCGGCGAGGTGATAACTTCATCCCCTTTTTTAATCCCCGCAGCAAGACAGGCGATATGAAGAGCCGAGGTACCTGAGTTTACAACCTTTACATATCTTGAATGGCAATACTCTAAAAGGGATGATTCAAACAATTGAACATTTGGTCCCTGGGTGATCATATTGGAAGCCAGCACATCGGTTACCGCTTTTATATCAGAATTTATCAGCCATTGCCTTCCATAGGGGATCATGCCGACCTTGTCCGTATTACTGGAAGCTTCATTCTTTATTTTTAAAGGCAGACAGGATTTGTAATCCCTGTAAAATTGATCAATGGAATAATCTATATCCGGCATAATATAATTGATTTTTTCTTTAATTTTATCAATGTTTAAAGAAAGCCGCTTGCCTCTTTTTGCCTCAAAAGGAAAGGTGTCGATGGATACGGGGTTAACAAGGGATTCTTTAAGACCAAATTTTTTGGCAAGCTTTACCGCAAAATCATATTTGGAAACACTATCAGCACTTGCACAATTATAGGTTCCGCAGATATTATTGTTAATCAAAATACCAATAATCCTCGCAAGCTCCATTGTGTATATGGATGAG
>Ga0307988_1000913_pt1 | contig 18365 bp, 15 predicted proteins | sample EllFjometagen183_FD_203166 | JGI IMG/M metagenome (GOLD analysis project Ga0307988, IMG submission 203166) | Marine microbial communities from Ellis Fjord, Antarctic Ocean - #183 | ecosystem: Environmental > Aquatic > Marine > Unclassified | place: Southern Ocean | collected 2014-10-08 | reverse complement strand
GTTCATGCGCGGTTGTTCCTCTGGGGATTCCCTTGTTAGCCGGTCCAGGGAGTATTGCTATAATTATGACCATGGCTATTACTAAATCCAGCGGAGCAGATGAATTAAGTTTGAATATCTCACTTGCTCTAGCAGTTCTCTTATCATTACTAGTCTGGCTTGTCGGCGGTTACATCTTTCACAAATACAAAGGAGATGTTGTGCGGGAGCTTTTTTCAAAATTAGGAGGTTTGTTCCTTTTAATTCTATCGGTGCAAATGATTATAAACGGAATAACAAAAATATTAGATAAATAAGAAAAGCTTTGAATATTTGCATTTTTCAACTTTTGACCTATTATCTATAAAGAATACAAAACATTAAGCTAAAGAAATTATGATGTCTAATTTATCTAAAAGACTTGGAATGGTGATAGTTGTTTCCGGCGCCAGCGGTACCGGGAAATCAACTATTTGCGGACAAGTGCGCAAAGATATGCCCGAACTGGGTTTTTCGGTTTCATGCACGACGCGTCCAGCGCGTGCGGGCGAACAGGATGCTGTTGATTATCATTATATCAGCAAAGAAGATTTTGAGAAACGTATTAAGACTGGCGAATTTATTGAATATGCGGAGGTTTTCAGTAATTATTATGGAACTTTGCGCTCAGAAGTCATCGATCAGGTCAAAACTGGTAAAGATGTGTTTCTGGACATTGATATTCAAGGAGCCTTGCAGATTCGGGAAGCCACCGAAAATGATTTGCTCCTTAAAAAATGTTGTGAATTTATTTTTATAATGCCGCCATCAATAGATGAACTCGAAAAACGTTTGCGTGGACGCTCATCAGATTCGGAAGAGCAAATCAGTCAACGTCTGGAAAAAGCTGAACATGAAATAAGCTTTTCTAATAAATACGATTATATTATAACTAATGACAAACTTGATAAAGCAGTTGAAGATATGGAAAGTTTGATTCGCGATCTGCGATTGGATACTAAAAGAATGTTGGAGGATGTATAAAATGTCGAAAAAATGTATAGTTCTTGGAATTACTGGCGGCATCGCGGCATATAAGGCCGCTGATCTGTGTAGTAAATTGACGCAAAAATCTTATGATGTTCATGTGATTATGACTAAATCGGCGCAGGAGCTCATTACTGCTCGCACTTTTTTAACTTTGTCCAAAAACCCGGTAATGACCAGCTTGTGGGATGAGCCCGACTGGCAACCAGGACATGTGGCTTTAGCTGAACGCGCTGAACTGCTGGTCATAGCGCCATGCACAGCCAATTTCATCGGTAAGTTTACTCATGGCATAGCTGATGATGCTTTGACAAGCTATGCTCTCACGCACAGTGGTAAAGTTTTGTTGGCTCCGGCAATGAATCCTAAAATGTGGAACAATGTCGCTGTACAAGCTAATATAGAGATATTGAAAGAGCGCGGAATCGAGTTTATCGGACCGGCTCCCGGACATGTAGCCTGTGGTAGCGATGGACTCGGACGTATGTCAGAGCCCGCCGAGATTCTGGAAAAATTAAACAGCCTCAATGCATAAATACAAGAAACATATTAGAGAGCTTGGTTCAGGGCATCACGCAATTATTCCTGAACAAATCATTGCGGAATTGTTGCTGGAAAAATATGATAATAATGAAAATATCCTTATTGCTGTCGGTGGCCCCGGCGGTATCGGCAAATCCTCTTTCTGTAAAAAACTAGCTCGATACCTAACTGATTCAAATATCCTCAGACTGGACGATTATAAAACTCCGAGAGCAGTACGCAAAGGACAAAATCTGTTCGGAGCGCATCCCGAAGCGAATATGATGGACCTAGTCGAAGAGCATTATATTACCGCTAAAAATGGTCTGAACTTTGATAAGCCGGTTTATAACACGATCAGTGGCGAGGCTGATATGACCGAGTTTTACGAGACCAAGCGTTTTACTATTATTGACGGCGAAATTTCCACCTATAAACAGTTCAGAGAGTATGTTGATTTTGCTATCTTCATCGATTCAGACTTGCAAACGCAGTTGAATACGCGCTTGAACCGGGATATGAAAGAACGCCAGTATACCTACGAAAAAGCAATAGCAACATTTCTCCACAGTAATTTGCAGGAATTCGGCGAGTTCGGAGCGGAGAGCAAGAACTGGGCGGATATCCATCTGCATTGTCATAAAAATTATGAATTGATATTTGAATCCATAGCAGAAGAACATGTGGAGCTTTTTCAAAAACTAACAGGAAAAGAATTCACAAGTTATAAGCGTGACCTTGTGCCGCTTTACGCGGATTTCAAAGGGAGCAATCCAGTAAATTATCAAACTGTTGTCAACCATCTGGAATATATTTCAGAAACAGGAGGCGAACTAAACAGCCAAACTCTCCAGCAAGCTATATCAGTCGTCGAGTAGGTTTTCGCAGTATTTACTGAGATTATTTATAGCTTCGGCATACTGTAGAACTCGTTCTTTTTTACCACAAAAACTTACAGCGCAGGCATTTTTACCATCTACGGTCGGCATTTTCATATTGCCTATCGCGATAAAACCATTGAAATGAACATCGGTCATCGGACAGATAAACATCTCGGCGTCCCTGAGAACGGTTATTCCTGCAGAACCAATAAGTTCTCCCATGGCTTTCGGCATTACCTTGCCGGCAAAATAATAAAACAATGGATGGATCATGGCATAAAGCTCAAGTAATTCGAAAGCTTCGCTTTTGCCCAGGCGGGTCGCAAATAGATGACGGTTGAATTCCCGCTGAAATTCTAGGAATCCTTTGCCCGGTTTACTGTCATCAAAGAATTTTCCAGGCCTGATAATGACTAGGCTGATACTGCGGTCCTGCGGGTAATCAACCAGTAAAGATGTATCTACTGGGAATAAAAATTTACGTTTGCGTAAATCTGGATGTTGCGATAAAGCCCAAATAAGCATGCTGGCGACAGTCGCAGGCCCACCCATTTCAGAATAATATTTTTCGTTTACTTTTTTCCTGAGACTCAGGAAATCGTCTAAACATGTGTACATTCTGGCACGGCAAATATTGCGTCCGAGATCGTATAATTCCATTTCCGCGTCTGGGCTTGAGAGAGCAGGATATTGGATTTGTCCACAACTTCCCCATTCTTTTTTGAGTTCGTGGAGCATCTCCTGCATCGGCATGCCGTCAACTGGCACGTGATGATATTGAAACCATAAGTCTGCCTCTCCAAGATTGTTTGTGAAACGGCAGGAAATATTGAGCAGGCCAAATCCCGGATGGCGGCTGTATTTGGTATTCGGAGTAGCTAACCTTTGCTTTAAGAAACTTTCAGGATCAGCAGTCAATGTTTCAAATTGAATGAAAGTAGCATTCATTATTCTATTAATGAATGTTCTCAATTCATGTTGTCCGGTTCGCGATAGATCGTATTGAAAAATTACCCATAAAGACAGTTTCTTATGGACTTTTCGTGCTCGTTTTGGGTCATGGAGATGAGATGTTTTATTGCAGAGAAAAATTATTTGTTTTATAGCTTTTGCCATCATTTTAGGATTAAGCAGTGCAAAAGCTGGACGCATTTCATCAAAATGAGGAATCAGATTCAAAATTCGACCATCATTAGCAAATTGTGCCTCAATTATATCTGTAAAGAAAATCTGCTTGCGTTTGTTCATAAAAAATCCGGCTTTATTGGTCCAGTGACAAGAAGGCTGGTTATGCAGGAATTTAGATAGACGTTTAATTACTACCTTTTTAGATGTCTCTAGGTTAGGAGACAGTGTAGCTTTATTAAAATAATGCAATCTAAATACACCAAGAATAAATTTGGTATGTTCCTTGCGCAAAAATATTCCAGTAGCTTTGCGCCAGCCGCCTTCTTCCGCTTTGAAACCGATCTTTTTGAGAAGCTGGAGGAATTTAATAAAAAGCATCAAAGTAATAGTGCCCGGACTCCAGTAATCAAAAAGCCGACTCATCTTTAATTTATAGTTTTTATCTTCTTCTGTATTTGAAGCTTGAGATGCTGTTGCATTGTCGGCTTCTTCTTGCCCGGGAAGAATTTTCTCTTGAATCTCTATGTTAAGAAATTTTCCGATAATTTCAGCTGTTTGATGCGCTTGTTCTTCTTGCGGATTATGTCCACACTCAGGAATTATTTTGAGTTTTGCCTTATTCAAATTATGGAAAAATAGGAAGGCATCTTCGAGGTCAATAATCCTGTCTTCCTCTCCCCAGATAAGCAATACTGGTAGTTTTAGAGCTGCCATTTTTTTATGGAACGAACGGATATTTGCAATTGCTATTTGTTTCGCCGAACAGATTAGGCATTCTTTGGCATTTTTTTGGCGGAATACATCAGCATATGCTTTGATTACATCTTCAGTGATTTTTTTCCTGTCAAAATATGTTTGCTCAAGAACCATTTTTGCTATTAAATTTTCATCAGTCAACCTAATCAGTGGATTGTGCGGCGACATTGCTGTCAGATCGTCAATGAAGTCTGGAATTTTTTGGAATAATCCAGCTGTATCAATCAAAACCAGCTTGTTAACACGTGCTTCAATTTCAGGATTGAACAAGCTCAAAAGAGAAATTGCGCCACCCATTGAATGAGCAACAAGAGAAATATCTTTTAGATCAAGTTTTTTAATAAATTCAGCAAGTATTCCGGACTGATCAAAAGGAGATAAGGCATCATCACAAATCTTTTCTGAATAGCCATATCCTTTTAGGTCAATACTGATAGTTCGTATATTTTCTGGAAAAGACTCAAGCATTTTCTGCCACGTGAAGGAAAAAGAAGCGAAACCGTGTACAAATAATATTGTTTTTCCCTGCCCTGAGTCCATGTAGGCAATGGATACGCCATTTATATCTATATACTTATAACTATCTATATTCATAATCTTTCAAACTTTTTTAAAATTAATAAGCTAAATAACAATAATCACAAAAGTAAATATTGCAATTTTAATTATAATTATAAATGTTAAAAAAAGTAATTTTTCTATAAAAATAAAGAAGCGGGAATGTCTTTGGAGAGCATTCCCGCTTGAAAATAAATTTTCAAAACCACGGTCGTCCTTTCGAAGCAGCCGCGGCATCAACCTTTCATACACCAAGATCAATCATTGCGTCAGCAACCTTTCGGAAACCGGCAATATTTGCACCAAGAACGTAATTATCTTTAATGCCGAACTCGTCTGTGACATCTTTGCATGATGAATGAATACTGCGCATGATTTCGCGAAGTTTTGAATCGACTTCTTCGGATTTCCAGCTTTCACGCATTGCGTTTTGGCTCATTTCAAGACCGGAAGTCGCTACTCCTCCAGCGTTGGCTGCTTTGCCTGGTCCGAACAACACTTTATTTTTGAGGAGGTACTCAACCGCGTCTGGAGTTGTCGGCATATTTGCTCCCTCTGAAACGCAAACACAGCCATTGGTGACCAACGCTTTGGCGTCTTCCAAATCAAGCTCGTTCTGGGTCGCACTTGGTAAGGCAACGCTAGCTTCCGCTAACCCCCATGGCTTTTGTCCAGCAAGGTATTCAATATTGCTTATCTTGTCGGCGATCTCACTAATACGACCGCGTTTGTTATTTTTTAAGTCCATAATTTGCTCAAGATTTTCATGACTTAAACCATCTTTGCAAAGAATGGAACCGCCGGAGTCAGACATAGTAATAACTTTGCCGCCTTCGCTGATGATTTTCTGAGCGGTAAACTGAGCAACATTACCTGATCCTGAAATCATAACTTTGCGATTGTCAAAATCTTCACGACGAGTCTTCAACATTTCAATCGCGAAATAAACATTACCATAACCAGTAGCTTCTGGACGAATCAAGCTACCGCCGAAATTAAGACTCTTGCCTGTAAGTACACTTTGATGAGCATTTACAATTTTTTTATACATGCCGTAAAGATAACCGATTTCACGACCGCCGACACCAATATCTCCGGCAGGCACATCTGTGTCAGGTCCGATGTGATTTTGTAGTTCACGCATAAAACTTTGACAAAAACGCATGACTTCAATGTCGCTTTTCCCTTTAGGGTCAAAATCACTACCGCCTTTTCCGCCGCCCATAGGAAGGGTGGTTAAGCTATTTTTGAAAATCTGTTCAAAACCAAGAAATTTAAGAATACTTAAGTTGACGGAAGAATGAAAACGTAAACCTCCTTTGTATGGACCAATCGCACTGTTGAATTGCACGCGATAGCCACGATTTACCTGGATTTTGCCTTTGTCATCAATCCATGGAACCTGAAACATAATGATACGTTCAGGAATTGTGATACGTTCCAGAATGCAATGTTTTTCGAATTTTGTTTCGCTATTCAGTAGAGGCCTTAAAGATTCAAAAACTTCGAATACACTTTGTAAAAACTCTTTCTGCCAGGGTAAGTCTCGTTGTAAGTCGTCGAAAACTCGTTGCGCGTATTTATGCATTGCACTACTCTCCTTTTGGGTTATCCAGCTTTATACCGAATTGTTCTTGTTATTTTAATTATTATTCGGCAAATGCATGCCGATTAAATGCCTTTATTTTGCCGTTGTTATCGTTTTTAATATATCCTTCTCTAGAAAAAAACAAGTTTTTAACTGGGGAATATATAAAAATAAATTTAACGTTGGCAATATTGCCGAAAAGTGCTTTGTTTTTTTATCGATTAAGCTTGATTTTAAATATTAAGAGGGTATTTTTGCCATTAGCTAATTAGTCTTATTTTTAATATTCTAACAATAAGAGGCGAGAAACATTAAATTATGACATCTAATAAAACAGAAAAAAAGAAACTGGCAATCCTTGAAGTTCTTAAGAATTCTACAAGTCCTTTAAGTGGTAACAAGATTACGGAATCATTGAATATTGCAGGTTATGATATAAGTGAGCGTACGGTCAGGCTCTATCTGCAGCAATTTGACGAAGCTGGGTTAACTAAGTCCGTTGGGAAACGCGGGAGACTTATCACAGAAGAGGGAAAACATGAGATCGGCAGTTCAAGAATTCTTGAGCGGGTTGGCTACATGTCGGCGAAAATTGACCAGATGACTTATCGGATGAATTTTGATCTTTCGCTTCGTTCAGGAACAGTGGTTGTTAATACCACTCTGGTGGACCGCGAAGTTCTTCTTAGTAGAATTGAACAGATCACAAAAGTATTTGCTATGGGCTACGCCATGGGCTATCTTGTTGGAGTTCTTAAGCCTGGAGATACAATCGAAGACCTCACAATTCCAGAGGGCAAGGTAGGACTTTGCACAGTATGTTCCATAACTCTCAATGGGGTGTTGTTGAAACACGGAGTCCCTGTACGTTCACTTTTTTGTGGTTTAATGGAACTTCATAATTACAAAGCTGTTCGTTTGGCGGAAATAATCAATTATGATGGTACCAGCCTTGATCCGCTTGAACTTTTTATTCGTGGCGGACGAACTGATTATACTGGAGCGATTTCTACCGGCAGTGGATATATAGGAATCGGATTCCGGGAATTTCCGGCTGAAAGTTATGATATAGTAGTGAATCTTGCGGAAAAACTCAAAATGATAGGTCTTGGTGGATTTATGGAAATTGGGCGTTCTGGACAAGCTCTTTTCAATATTCCTGTTCCCGAAGGTTGCATAGGAGCTGTTGTTGTAGGAGGACTTAACCCTGTCGCGATTCTTGAAGAGAATGGTATTCGCGTCGAAGCGAAAGCCCTTGCTGGTTTAATGTCATTCAACAAGCTGATACACTACGAAGAACTCGAAGGCGCACTTAGAGCTATCAAGTAAAATTAGTCGAATTTAAAACCGAGCTCTTCTAGGTATTCAATTGTTAGATTTATGCTGATCCGCCATGTCCATTTCAGAGCTTCGAAAAGCGGCAGAATTGGATCAATATCGTTTTTCTCGCAAAGCATGGCATTTTCAGAACTCCATTTTCCGAATTCGTCTGCCATATCAGCTGGAAGAGTAACGGTCTTGAAATGCTGCAAGAGTTTTTCGTCATTATACATCGGGATTTTGCCGTCGAATATTCCGTGTGCATCAAAAGTAAATTTTTGATCGTTATACCAGGTAGTTACAGCTTCGCCAGCTTTGGCAAAAATATAAGTAAACATAGAAACGATCTCATCAGCTGAAAGAACCCGTTCTTTTTTGTATGAAAGATATTTTTCAACTTCTTTGATCATAAATACGAATATATCTTTTTCCCAGTCAGCTAATTGTTCGATCACGATCAAAGGGCCGTTAAGGTATTCATCTGATTCAGCTCTGGCAATCATTGCCGTGGCTATTTGTGCACTCATTTCCATAAAAAACCTCTAAAAGTTAAATTCTGCTTGTGAAATTATTGAATCCCAAATCATAGGTTCACGCCCCAAATTATTCAAGGCTATATTTATTTCGGAAAACGGACGACTGCCGATAAATCCCCGTGACGCTGATAAAGGCGAAGGGTGAACTCCGCAAATAACTTGGTGTCGATTAGCATCGATCAAAGGCACTTTCTTTTGAGCCGAACCGCCCCATAGTACAAATACACTTGCCCGAGCATGGTCACTGACCAGTTTAATAACTGCATCAGTAAACTTTTCCCAGCCGCGTTTCTGGTGCGATTGAGCTTCGCCGGAACGTACTGTCAAAACCGTGTTCAGCATCAAAACACCTTGTTCCGCCCATGATTTAAGATTACCGCTATCCGGCGTATTAATATTCAAATCACTACGCATTTCTTTGTAAATATTGCGCAGAGACGGCGGAATCTTTATTCCGTCTGGAACAGAAAAACACAAACCATGTGCCTGACCTTCACCGTGATATGGGTCTTGACCCAAGATCAAAACTTTCACTTCAGAAAGCGGAGTCAAAGCTAAAGCGTCAAAGATTTTTTCCGCAGGCGGATAAACCGTCGCGGTCTGCCATTCTTCATCAAGAAAACTCTGCAATTCACCGAACCATTCAGATTCAATTTCATCTTTCAGCAGTTCTTTCCAGTCATCAGCTATGGCATCTGTTAATTTCATCTAAGCTCCACTATGCGCAGTTGAGGCGTCCGCCAGCGAGGATAATATCAATATCTTCTTGAGACATATTATGCTTTAACGGCAAGTCGATTTTACTTCCGTCAGATTTGACGATTTTTGCCATGATTGGTTTGTCAAGCGCTAATTGTTCTCTGGCATTATCAATTGTAATAACATCTTTTTCTTCGATCTTATCGTAGTCCGCTTCATTTTCAAAAATCAATGGTAGAATACCGAAGTTGATTAGATTCGCTGCATGGATACGTTCGATGGCAAAAGCGATTAGCGCTTTGATTCCCAGATACATCGGACAGATTGCCGCGTGTTCACGGGAAGACCCTTGGCCATAACTATCGCGAGCAACGATTACACCGTGTTTGCCAGCATCACGGACGATAGCCGCACGTTCTGCAAATGAAGGCTTGTCATCTTCGGTGAAACATTCGAATACAACTTGAGAATAAGCTGGAATATTACTGCGTAATTTCAAATGAACCCCAGCTGGCATAATATGGTCGGTAGTGATTTTGTCACCGACTTTAATAACAACTTCACCATTGATTTTTTCCGGCAAAGCCGTGTTTTCAGGAGGATTACCGATAGTCGGTTTGCGGATGATTTCAATATCTGAACCATCTACTGGAGGAAGAAGCACCATATTATCATTAATCAGGAATTTTTCGACTGTAGGAATTACTGGGTATTCAATGCCCAATCCGCGTGGATCGACAAATTCACCTTTAAGCGCGGCGGCGATTGCTGTTTCAGGGCTGACTAGGTATGCTTCGTCGCCTTTTGTTCCGGTACGTCCGGCAAAGTTACGATTGAAAGTACGGACACTTATAGTTCCGTTAGCAGGGCTTTGTCCTTGACCAATACATGGACCACAGCCGGTTTCCATGATACGTGCTCCGGCAGCGATCATATCAGCGAGCATGCCGTTGCGTGAAAGCATTTCGAGAACCTGACGGCTTCCGGGTGCGATTGCTAGAGTAACATCAGGGTTGACCTGACGACCTTTGAGTACAGTCGCGACCATTGCCAGATCGGCAAAAGAACTGTTTGTGCATGAACCGATAATTACCTGTCCAACTTTTTTACCAGCGAGCTCTTCAATAGTTTTTACATTATCAGGGCTTGAAGGGCATGAAGCCATAGGCTGTAATTTATTCAGTTCGATTTCAATAATACGGTCATATTCAGCATCAGCATCAGCAATAAGCTCGATCCATTGTTCGCCCCTGTCCTGTGCTTCGAGGAATTGTTTAGTTTTTTCATCAGATGGGAAAAGCGAAGTAGTCACGCCAAGTTCCGCACCCATATTGGTAACTGTCGCACGTTGTGGAACAGATAAAGTCTCGACGCCTTCACCGAAATATTCAACAATACATCCGACATTGCCTTTAGTGGAAATGATGGATAATAATTTCAAGATAATATCTTTAGCTGCACACCATGGAGTGAGTGTGCCAGTAAGTTTTACACCGATAACAGTTGGGTAAGTTAAACGAAAAGCTTTGCCGGCCATTGCCAGAGTTACATCCAGACCGCCCGCGCCGATAGCCATCATGCCGATTCCGCCGCCAGTAGGAGTATGTGAGTCTGATCCTAAAAGAGTTTTGCCCGGTTGCCCAAAACGTTCGAGATGAACTTGATGACAAATTCCATTACCAGGAGCTGAAAATTTAATGCCTTTTGACGCGGCGATAGATTGCAGATATAAATGATCGTTGCGGTTTTCAGGACCATTCTGCATCATGTTGTGATCGACATAGGAAACTGATAATTCAGTGCTTACGCGCTTGATCTTCATTGCTTCCAATTCCAGATACGCCATTGTTCCAGTAGCGTCCTGAGTCAGAGTTTGATCTATTTTGATGGCAACAGGTTTACCTGTTTCTTTGTCGCCGTATACGAAGTGTTTATCAATAATTTTTTGAACTACTGTGCCTTTAGCCATGTTTATTACCTGTGTATGTTTATGTTAAATCAAAGCATTAGTATAGAACAAGTTTGAGAAATCTCAAGTTTTAAGCGATAAAAAAAAGACTGTATCTCCTTAGAAATACAGTCTTTGATGATTTTAAACCAACTTATTATTTAGCTTGAAGTTTTTTGAGTTTACTCTTACAGCCTTTCTTAATCCAGCTTGAAGAGCCTTTGACCGCAAGAGATTGCTTATAACATTTTACAGCTTCTTCTTTTTTGCCCATTTTTACTAAAAGATTACCTTTGTTATAAAGACTGCGTCCTTTCCAGTATGGGGAGATTTTTTTTATGGCGAACAGTTTGTCATATTCAACGAGAGCTTCATCATTTTTCTTCTGAGAAATGAGTATACTGGCGAGAGCATCGTATGTTTCAGACTTATAGTTAGGGTGTAATTTGGAGATTTCAATTACTTTATTATATGCTTCAACTGCTTTTTCAATATTTTTAAGGCGATGACGGTAATTGTGTCCGCTTCTCATTAAGGCAATACCTTTATGGTCACCCGTTTCAGCACTTTCATACATAAGTTTAAAGGTTTTTTCAGCGTCTTTACCGTTCTTCAGATTATATTGTGCTAAACCAAGATAATTAAAGGCACTGCCTCTGTAGTATTTCGGCCATTCCATGATTTCATCAGCGGTAATCGTTTCTGTTATTTCTTTGTATTTTCTACCACTATACATGAAATCTAGTTCACGAGTTTTGGCCCCATATACATAAGGATTTTTGATTTGCCCAGCTTTTTTTGTTAAAGCAACAGCTTCATCATATTTTTTTAGATTTCTAGCTGAATAAGCAGCCTGGATATAACAGTTGTATTTATTGCCTTGATTGGTCGTTCCTTCAGCGAGTTTGACGAAAGCTGGAATTGCTTCAGCGTATTTTTTAGCACGATACAATTTGTATGCGGCGTTCCATTTAGTCTTGTAACCATCCTGGGCGAAAATTGCGGAGGAGCAACTTACAATAAGAGTTAAGATTAAAAGTTTTTTTAACATTAAAATCTCCTTATTTGTTTTTGGTTGATACCGAAGTGTAAGTTTAGTATAATGATAAGCTCAAACTATTACAAATATTATATTAATTAATTTTGCATTTTATTTCTACGAGAGTTATATTTTATAATATACAAAACCCAAGGGGAGAATAGCTATGAGTATTAGTGTGGAAAATTATTTTGAATGCGAAGAAGGTCAGGCAAAACTATATAAATTGCGCAATGCATCCGGCTTTGGTGCAGATATCAGTGATTTCGGCGGAGTTATTGCTTCTATTTTTACTCCTGATGAGACTGCTAAGCTCGTAGATGTTGTTCTCGGTTACGATAATCCCAAAGAATATAGCAAAAATCCTCAATATCTTGGTGCTCTGGTTGGGCGCTGTGCCAATCGTATATTCGGTAGCAAATTTTCCATTGATGATAAGGAATACAATATCTCTGAAAATATGCCTGACGCGTCTCTGCATGGTGGTCATAAAGGTTTTAGTTATCATCTACACAAGGGCGAAATTTTTGAGACCGCAGATGGTGCTTCTTTGAAATTGACCCGCACCAGCCCTGACGGCGAAGAGGGCTTCCCTGGAAATCTGAAACTTGAAGTTATTTACACGGTAACAAACAATAATACTCTAAAGATCGAATATCGCGCGACAACTGATGCCCCGACGATCATCAATTTGACCAATCATAGTTATTTCAATCTGAACGGCACCGGCTGTCCAAGTATCGCAAATCACCAGATATGGCTTAACGCTGATCGTTACACGCCATCAGATGAAAACTTACGCCCGATTGGTAAAATTGATTCTGTGCTGGGAACTGTGTTGGACTTGACCAAGGCGAAAATGATGAAGGAATGTCTTGAAGATTTGATGCCTGGCGGATTCGATCATAATTATGTTCTAAATAATGAATGTAAAGATCTGCAAGCTCCCGCGGCAATAGTTTCATCATTAGGCAGCGGAATTGTCATGAAAACTTTTACCACGGAACCGGCTCTACAAATATATAGTGGTTTCTGTCTGGATGAATGTAAACTCGGAAAACACGGAATAAGCAACGAGCAATTCAGCGGTTTATGTTTCGAAACTCAGAATTTTCCGGATGCTCCAAACCATCAGAATTTTCCGTCAGTAGAACTCAGACCAGACGAAGAATACAAACAGACCACAATCTATAGCTTCAGCGTGAAGTAGTGTTATCTTGGTTCACGTTGTAATTTGCGGTAAGCTCCGGGAGGGAAGCCGGTTTCACGGCGGAAAGCTCTTGAAAAACAATGCTGGTCGGGGAAGCCTAACTGGTCTCCGATTTCGATTAGACTTAATTCTGAATAACTGAGCATCTCTGTGGCTTTGCGGATGACGAGTTTTCTCGAATAACGCATTGGAGTCATGCCGAATTCCTGCTTAAAACAACGAATAAAATGATTGACGGACATATTTGCCTTGGATGCAATATTTTCGAGATTGATGTTGCTGTTGACCTTGCGTTTCATATAAAAAATAGCTTCGCTTAAACGTTCATCATGGATCTCTTCCTGCATGTTTCTGCCGTATTTGATTTGCTGTAAAAAACGCAAAAGGAGTATTTCCAAATAGTGCTCTCTCGCCTTTGTATCCAACTCATTTTCGGCAATGGATGTGGTGAAAATTCCGTCAAAAACGTTTTTATAATCAGCTATATTTAATACTGCCGCTTTCAGATCTTTGTATGGAGCGTTATCCTTTGGATAAAATTTCAAGGCGCTGATTCTGCATGTTGACATAACATTGAACTGGTGCATGCAGCGTGGCGGAATCAAGACAAAACGAGTATCATCAAGGTAATCAAATTTACCGTTAAGTTTTGTTTTTATGCGGGTCTCGACTTGTGAATAATAGTCTATTTGCCAGAAGTCATGACAATGATAGGTCATTTTGCCTGGTTCATGGCGAATATTGAAATTTTGAGTTAAAATCTTCATTTATTTTTCACTGCTTTGATTATAAGTGTTCCAGGAAAGGACTGCATTTGTTCACGATATTCTTCCCAAAGCTCACTTGTGTATGGCGGATTTTCACAAAGTCTGGGTTCGCATATTCGCTCAATCAAAAAATTATTTTCTGCTAAAATACTACTGATTTCATCGAAAGAATAAAAATAAGATCGTGTTATTTCCTTGCCGTCTTCATCAAATCTTTGTTCAGGCTTTATATCGAAATATTCTTTTATAAATAAACCTGATTCATTATCAAGTTCTAAAAATTCTCCGGAAAACAAAGGATGCGGGATAGAAAATATTAAAATGCCATTATCGTTAAGAAGCTCGTGTGATATCGCAATGACATCGTTAAAAGAAGAGGAAAAATTTAGGCCATAAGCGGAATGTATTAAATCAAAATTCCCTAATTGTGGAGAAATCTCTTCCATAGATATAAGTTTTAAATCTACGTTTGTAGAATTTTCTTGAGCGAGTTTTTTGGCGTATGTTATTTGCGCTTTAGAAGAATCTAAAGCTGTACATTTTGCGCCATTTTTTGCCAGATAAATACTGTTTTGAGCTCCACCACAGGCGATTTCCAGACAATTCAAATCTTTTAAATCTTTAGGCAGAAGTTTTAAAAATCTGTCTCCTGGAATCAGTGGTCCGTAATGAAAATCAGTGCAGGAAATACTGCTTTCCTTTTGATATTGCTCAACTATATTTCCCCAATAGTTAAATTGCTCAGTCATTTCTCTTTCCGCGAAGCTTTAATATCCCGGTAAGGACTTGTTCGGCGCGTTGTAACTGCACATCAGTAAGCATCCCCTTCTTGGTCGGAAAAATGATTCCCGGTGCTCTTTCCAACTGCTGCGCTAGTAGTAAACGCTTCCTTAAAGATAAAGACACGTTTATATGTGGATCTATTCCTTTGCCGTGGATAACATTGTGGGTCGGAGTATAATATTTAGCTATCGTAAAACGCAGAGTTCCATTATTTTTTATTTTGCAAACTCGTTGAACAGAACCTTTGCCGAATGTTTTACTGCCCAGTAGAATTGCTCTTTTATGGTCTTTCAGGCATCCGGCAACGATTTCGGAAGCACTGGCACTAAAGCGGTTGATTAGGATAAGCAGCGGGATTTCCGTATATTTTTTACAGTTTTTTGCAAAAATCTTTTTAGCTTTCTTTGGATCACGACCTTCTACTGTAATAACTAATTTACCATCCTCTAGGAAGCGACTGCAGACATCAATCGCTGCCTCAATTAAGCCGCCTGGATTATTACGCAGATCCAGAATTATTCCCTTACATTTTTTCTTGCTCAAGCTTTTTAAAGCCTTATCAAGGAAGGAAACTGTTGTCGGACCAAAGCTGTTTATGCGAATATAACCGATATTATTTTTCAGCATTTTAACATCTTTTAAGACAATAGCTTTGCGTGTGAACACTGAGCGTTTAACAGTAAAAACAAGCGGATTATTAGTACCGCCGCGAAGAATTTCGAGTTTTACCTTTGTTCCGAATTTTCCACGCAATAAGTTTGAGCATTGCCGATAAGTCAAATTGGCGATTGGCTTGTCATTGATTTTAATAATCAAATCACCAACCTTGATCCCGGCTTTGGCGGCGGGGGAGTTTTTTAAGGTGCAAATAACCTTGAAGCCGGAGCGTTTATTTTTTATCCCCATAACACCGATTCCTACTGGAGCAGAGGCGTGCTTGCGCCCATTTTTCTTGCCAAGCGGTTGATAATTACTGTAAGGATCAAGTTCATGCAGCATGCCTTTCAAGGCACCATCTACAAGCTTGCGCATGGTGACTTTATCTTCATCAACATAAAGCTTCTGCAGAATCTTCATCACCGTTATCAGGCGTCTTAGATTGTCGTAAGCTTCAGTATCATCAACTTTAATCGGGGATTCTTCAATCGACGTCAAGTCAATCTTTTCAAACTTTTCTCCACGCAGCGAAACAGCTGGCAAAAGTAAGCTTATCAGCAGAAGTGGCCTAATTATAAATTTTAAAGACATAAAATATCTCCAGATTATTTACTATAACTTAACGTAAATCAACTAATTAACAAATCATTTATATTTGAATTTGGAGCAATTTCTTGTAAAAATTTTAAATGCGCGTAAAATTCTCCAACTTCATATAAGTTGTGTGAGTCGCTTCCTAAACTTAATTTTATGCCATTTTCGATGCACATGCGGAAAAATTCAGCAGGCGGTTCATTGGTGTGATAATTGATCTCGACCGCGGTTCCGTAGCGTTTCAGAATATCTACAGTTGACGTGAAAAGATATCGCGGTACAGTTAAACCGTGCCGCTTGAAAATACGAAATGGATGCACCAGCACATCTACTCCTGAAGCTGCGACCGCTTCGGTCAAAAAGAGGAATTCTTTTTCAATAGCCTGCATGTCCGGGTTTTCTCCAATATCCAGCACATGTACTGAGCCGTTGCGGAATTCGAGTTTGTCCCAGATTGATTGCTCAATAGTCGGCTTCCCTTGTTTGTCATAATCAACTTCCATACCGAAACGGCAGAAATCATCAGCTTCATTTGCGTATAAAGCAGAATATTCTGCAACCCGGTTATTTGTTGTGTCGGCTTCCATGCCTTCAAAATACTGTAATCTTTGTCCGTAATTTTCTCTGTTGAAATACAAATGCGCTGAATGTTCACTGATAACAATTCCGTCAAGATTGAATAATTTCCCCAAAGCTGACGCTTTTGAAATATCCATATTTTCGTTACAGTATGCCATGTTTGTATGTACGTGGTGATCGACTAGGTGCGAGTTTTCCGGCATGGAAAGGTTTTCCTGTTCGCAAGAAACTTTTCCATCGCTGGAAATTTTAATTATCGCGTAGCCGAAAGGTTTTTCACACAATGCCCGACCAGTGATATAAGCGATTCCTTCATGGTCAAGTAATTCGAATCCCTCATGGTAATGCCCGGATAATGCCAGAACATAATTTGTTTCATGCATGATTTTGACAATTTCATCGGCATTGGTATAGTTATAAGGGCAAAGCTCGGTTTTTATTGGAAACAATGGAACATGTTGTAGTGAAACTAAAGGACCATCAAATTCAGAGCCAAGCTGTATCATTCGTTCAAGCTCGCTGTCAGTACGAGAAGCATTATATCCAGGTTCTTCAGGATCATCAAATGCGACAAAACGTAGTCCATTAATATCAAGGTGATCGGCTTGTTTCCCCATAACACTTTCGAAAACATCTTTGTTTGGGTCATGGTTTCCTTTTATTACGATTGTTGGAGCTTCGATCAAATCAATGGTTTTCTTCAACTCAGCAAGTAATTCCAAACGCTCTTCGCTGTCTGGTTCATTGATTAAATCACCACCGATAAAAACTAAATCCGGCTTGATATAACGGTTCAAGCGGTGCACCGCACGAAGCAAGAAGACATCGGCAAATTCGTTTTTACGGTCTGGAATAGCTTGATTGGCAGACTTTGAAAAATGTAAATCAGTTAAAATAACAACTTTAGTATTCATATTTCTCTCAATTATTTAATTCTATTTTGTATATCCACAGATGTCAGTAAGGCGTAAACGTTTTCCAGATTAGGTACCGCGATTTTTTCTTTTCGTGCGATGTGTACGACTTTGCCGACGATAGCTTCCACTTCAAGCGGACGTTTGTTCTCAAAATCAAGTAGCATACTGGTTTTATAAGGCGGAAACCCCCTTGTGTATTCCAGATTTTTTTGTATAATATCTTTCGGTAGATGAATATTTCTGGATTTCGCGACAAGGCAAACTTCCTTCATTAATTTCGCGCATAAATCTTCAAGAGTTTTTGTCTCGGAAATAACTTTTGTATCAACGCCGCCAGCCAATACTGAAACCGGATTATATGGAGTATTCCACACCAGTTTAGCCCAGCGGGAAAACTCAATATCTTCAACGACTTCGCATTCGACACTAACTTTATTGAAATTTGTGCTCAATAAATCCATTTTTTCAGATGAATCGCCTTTATAAACGCCCATCTTCAAACGTCCTGCCGCCTGATGTTCGATTTCGCCATGCTCAAGCTGAAAAACCCCAATGTAAGCAATTGAGCTGACTAATTCATTATTCGGAAAAGCCTTTGCGACTTCCTCTTCGATTTCAATTCCATTCTGGATCAAGATGATCATTGTTTCAGGCTTGACTGCGTCTTTTATGATCTCGACCACATTAATATCCGGCAGAACTTTGGTAGTAACAATCACGTAATCAGCAGTTTCAGGATATTCCGCGCAGGAACGGTAAACTCCGGCAGGTTTAAAAGAGAAATCTCCAGCGATGCTCTTTATCTCAAAACCATTTTTTTGGACATGTTCATAATTTGAACGGCAAAGCACCGATACATCCATCCCGGACTGCGCCAG
>Ga0307988_1000912_pt1 | contig 18374 bp, 18 predicted proteins | sample EllFjometagen183_FD_203166 | JGI IMG/M metagenome (GOLD analysis project Ga0307988, IMG submission 203166) | Marine microbial communities from Ellis Fjord, Antarctic Ocean - #183 | ecosystem: Environmental > Aquatic > Marine > Unclassified | place: Southern Ocean | collected 2014-10-08 | reverse complement strand
ATAAAATCCATTTTTCAATAATAAATTCAAATTTAAAAAACTTTAAAGGCTGTCGCATTATTGCAACAGCCTTACAATTTTCATAAACTAGCACCATTTTTTAACGTCTGATACAAAAGACAGGTTGGATAGGAAATGTTTCTGCTAACAATTCATTTAAACTTAGCAGAAAAATAGCTTGAAACTCCAGATGACTGTAGTCATACGATCAATTGCCATACCTGTTCATATATATTATAATGTCAAAGCGGCTTAACACGTTACGAAAGGACCGCTTAAACATGGAAAAAACAATTGCATTTGATAATATAGATCACGTTATGAATTTATTTGGAAGCCAGGATGAAAATGTTAAGACCATTGAGAGTATTATGGCTGTCAATATAGTGCCTCGTGGAACAGAAATAAAGATAATAGGTGATGAAGATAAAGTTCATAAAACTACAGAATTAATTGAAAAACTTATACGTATTGTAAAAGATGGAGATGAAATTACAAAGCAGAATACCACTTATCTTGCTACGTTGATTGCAGAAGGTGCAATGGGTAAGGGAGATTATCCTGTAGACTATGTATGTCTAAATGCAGATGGTAAGCCTATTAAATCCAAAACTTTCGGGCAGAAAAATTATATAGAGACCATAAAAAAGAATGATATAGTTTTTGGTATCGGACCTGCAGGTACAGGAAAAACCTTTCTTGCTGTAGCCATGGCGGTTACTGCTTTTCGTTCAGATAAAGTTAGTAGGATAATACTGACTAGGCCTGCAGTAGAAGCAGGAGAAAAACTTGGGTTTCTGCCAGGAGACCTTCAAAGTAAGATTGATCCGTATTTACGCCCTTTATATGATTCGATGTATGAAATAATGGGGCCTGAGGCATTTTATAGAAACCGCGAAAAGGGCCTGATTGAAATTGTGCCCCTTGCATATATGAGAGGTCGTACCTTAGATGATTCATTTATAATACTTGATGAGGCTCAAAATACCACTAAAGAACAAATGAAAATGTTCCTGACTCGTATGGGTTTTAGTTCAAAAGTAATAGTAACCGGTGATGTTACCCAGATAGATTTACCAAGAGACAAGAAATCAGGATTAAAAGAATCTGAAAAAATACTCAAGAATATCAAAGGTATTGGCTTTTCATACCTTACGGAAAGAGATGTCGTCAGGCATGAACTTGTACAAAAAATTATAAAAGCTTATGATAAGTATGAGAATGGAAAGACAAAGAAAGGTTAGAATGAAGAAGTTCAGACATCTTTTCAACAAAAATAGTATTGTCTCCGGATTGATTATTTTCGTGACTCTGGTTTTGCTTGCAGCCAGTGCATATTTTAAAATGATTCCTATAAATAATACACTTGATGCAAATAATGTTGCTGTAAAAAACGTTTATGCACCTTATGATTATTATGATGAAGAGGGAACAGTAACTCTTGCAGATAAAGTTGCAGATGACACTAGTCCTGTTTTAATTCAGCGTTATGATGCTACTTTTTCAGCTTTTGAGGATATTGCACTATTTTTTGACGATACTGATATGTATAGGGAAGAAATTGCAAACAATCAGCTTCAGGCCGCAGACTTTACAACATATCTGAATAACAGAGTAAGTTCATACATATTAATGAGTGGCAAAAAGGGAATTACTTTAAATAGCCTAACTGCCAAATTACTTCTGTCTGCACTTACAGATGCACAATATGCAAATTTTAAATCTGTTGTGACTGAAAACTTTTCATCCATACAGAACAGGGATGTATTTGAGGGCAACAAGGACGAATTACTTATAGAATATGCAGATGAAACCCAATATTCTATTCTGGACGAAAAACTTAATGAATTGAGTGTCGATATTGCACAGGCATTTTTCAGGATAAACAGTATTGTTAATGCTGAGGAAACAGCTGCTGTTAAAACAGCTGCCAGAAATGATGTAATGGAAAATAAGGCTATAACCATTTATGAAGGCAGTCTGATAATAGCAAAAGGTGATGTTGCTTCAGCAGATACAATCAGAATTCTTAACAGAATGGATCTTTCAGGGACAAAACAATTTAATGAAAAAATATTTATTGGAATAGCATTAATTCTAATATTGCTTTTGGTGCCTATATTTGTTTTTAAAGTACTATTTTCAAATAAGAAAAAATATACTAAGCGTCATATTCTGGTTATTTGTTTTCTGTCGGTATTCCTTTTTGCAATTGTGTTTTTACTGCCCGCTGATTTACGGCTGTTTATACCGGTATTTCTCCTGCCAATGCTTATAGCAATATTGGTTGATGAAAAGATGGCAATTATTGTGGGTGCAGCAGCTGCTGTATTCCTTGGTTTTATTTATAGGGCTGACATAACTTACCTGGCGATTCTTATTGCCGGAGGGATATTATCAGCATTTTTTGCAAAAAGGATTAATGTGCGGCTTAAACTGCTGGCATCAGGATTGGCCATAGGTCTTTTCACGGCACTGGTTCTTTTTTCAGCTACTTTGCTAATAAACGGAAATGTCAAAGATACTGTATATGATATGTTGGCATTGTTAGGTAACGGTATGTTATCCGTAATACTGGTTTTAGGTATATTGCCATTATTTGAGTCTGTTTTCAATATTATTACTCCCTTTAAATTGCTTGAACTTGCCAATCCCACCAGACCTCTGTTAAAGAGGCTTCTGATGGAAGCGCCCGGTACTTATCACCATAGCCTTATGGTTGGTAACCTTGCTGAGGAAGCATCCAATGAAATCGGTGCAAATGGCCTTTTGGCAAGGGTAGCCGCTTATTACCATGATATTGGTAAAATGAGCAGACCCATGTTCTTTAAAGAAAATCAGGGAAATGAAGAGAATCCTCATAATAAAATGAAGCCTGAACTCAGTAAACTGGTTATAACAAGTCATACTAAAGAGGGTGATGAAATTGCCAAAAAATATAAACTCCCTCATGCTATAAGAGATATTATTATGGAACATCATGGAACGACACAGGTTAAATACTTTTATAATAAAGCGCTTGAGAAAAACGGCGGAGATGTTAATCCGGATGCATTCAGGTATCAGGGATCCAGGCCGAGGAGTAAAGAGTCTGCAGTAGTTATGCTGGCTGATTCTGTTGAAGCAACAGTTCGTTCAAGGGGAGATATGTCCAGAGGTGAAGTAGAGGGAATCATACGAAAAAGCATTAAAGACAAACTTGATGACGGACAGTTTGATTTATGTGACCTAACTTTAAAAGATTTTGACGATATTTCGAATGCTTTTATGAGGGTTTTCGGAGGATATTTCCATAAAAGGATAGAATATCCAGAACCACCGGAAGGAATGACCAATGGCGTTGAAAGTTGATATTGAAGTGCAAAAACCTGCCAAGGCCGATGTAGATATCATGGGAATAATTGAAAATGTCTGTAACCAATGCACCCTTGGATATGATGATAATTTATATGCAGGGGTTCATTTGACTGGGGATGAGGGAATTAGAAAAATAAACTTTGAATTTAGAGATTTAGATAAATCTACGGATGTGCTGTCATTTCCTCTATTATCAGCAGTTAACGGCGAGATTGAATATTCAGAATTAGATAGGGACAGCAGCACAGGATTGATTATGCTTGGGGATATTATTATATCCACTGAGAAGGCGCAATTACAGGCAGATTCTTACGGGCACTCATATAATCGTGAAATAGCATTTTTGACATGCCATGGAATGCTTCATATATTAGGATATGATCATGAGAATGAAAATGATGAAACGTTAATGTTAAGGAAACAAAAGGATATACTAGATGAACTTAGATATACGAAATAAGGTGATTTTATGAAAGAATTAATGAAACAGGCAGAGAGAGCATTTGAAAATTCTTATTCTCCGTACTCGGGAATCAGAATTGGCGCGGCAGTAGTAGCTGGCAGCGGCAAAATATATACCGGTACAAATATTGAGAATGCTTCATATGGAGCTACAATCTGTGCTGAAAGAAGTGCAATTTCTAAAGCAGTTTCTGACGGTGAAACTGAAATAACAGCAGTCGCTGTAACAGGTGACATAGATGATTATGCCTATCCATGCGGTATATGCAGACAGGTAATTAGTGAGTTCATGAAACCGGACATGGAAATAGCGGTTTCAGGGAAAAATAAAGAAATGAAAGTTTTTAAATTGAAGGAATTGCTTCCAAGCGCCTTTGAATTTAATCTTGGAGGCAAATAATGGCGTTTAAATCAGGATTCATTGCGGTTGTCGGACGACCCAATGTTGGAAAATCTACTCTGATAAATCAGATGACGGGGCAAAAAGTATCTATAATATCTCCAAAACCCCAGACAACAAGAAATACCATCAGGGCAATTATAACGGATAAGGATAGTCAGATTATCTTAATGGATACACCGGGCATTCATACACCTAAAAGTAAGCTAGGTGAATTTATGGTGAAAAAAGCAGTAGACTCGCTTAATGATGCTGACGGAGTTATATATGTAGTTGAGGCTGATGACATAAAACCCGGAAAAACTGATGTAATGATTATTGAGAAGTTAAAAAATGTAAAACCACCGGTTATTCTGGCAATAAACAAATGTGATTCAACCCGTCGGGAAAGAATTCCTGAATCTATCAAAGGATTCTCAAAAGAAATGGATTTTCTTGACACGGTTCCGATAAGTGCATTAAACGGTGACAATGTTAGTGTTATTCTCAGTCTTATAAAAAAGATATTGCCTGAGGGAGTAATGTATTTTGACCCTGAGGATTTTACAGATCAACCGGAAAGAACAGTTGCAGCAGAATATATACGTGAAAAAATACTGCTTTTATTAAGAGAAGAAATTCCACATGGTACCGGTGTTGAGATAACCGCATTTAAAGACAGAGAAAATAAGAATATAATTGATATTGAAGCAACAATTTACTGTGAAAGAAAATCTCATAAAGGGATTATAATTGGTAAAAATGGGAGCATGCTGAAGAAAATAGGAACGCAAGCTAGAGAAGATATTGAAAAACTCTTAGGAACAAAAGTTTTTCTACAGCTCTGGGTTAAGGTTAAGGAAGACTGGAGAAATAAAAATTCAGTGCTGCGTGATTTGGGATACGGTAAAGAATGAAGTATGAAAAGGTCAGGGGAATTGTTATAAAAACCATCGATTACCTTGAAAGTGACAAATTACTGACTCTTCTTACATTTGAGAGAGGTTCAGTACTAGTTAAAGCAAAAGGCGTCCGGAAAAAGGGCGCCAAACTTGCATATGGCACACAGCATTTTTTCTGTGGTGATTTTGAATGTGTTGAAAGCCATGGGAAATTAATTTTAACTGGCGTTGACAGGGTATATGATTTTTCCAAGATTGCTTCTGACATCGATAAATATTACACTGCCTGCCATTTTGCCGAAATTGCATCAGTTGTAATCATGGAAGAACATCCAGATGAAGAAATGTTAAGAATGTTTTTGAATACACTGCATATACTAATGAAAAATAATATTGGTTTAAATCTTTTAATATCAATTTATGAAATACGCACAGCAGCACTAGCAGGTTTTGCGCCGGTTATGGATGAGTGTGTTGTATGTGGATCAGAGGGCAAGGCAACAAGATTTTCTAACGAACATGGAGGAATGGTATGTTGTACATCCGGAACTGAAATTGATAAACATATAATTAGTTTAATAGAAACTGTATCAGAATGCGACATGAGAGAAATGTTTTTGGTATTTGCCCCTATGGAATCATTGGAAAAACTTGCAATTATTTCAAGAAAATATCTTGAATCTGTATTAGATAGAAAATTCACAATTATTGATAGTATAAATGAAATTTAGTGGAGGACATCATGAAAATTGTAGTTTTAGCAAATCAAGACAGGCAATCTCAGGTTTTCAAAAAAGAACATATTGATTTTCTTAGAACATTGGGAGATGTTGTTCTTAACGAAAGCATTGAAGGCCCTGATGAGCAAGCTGCAATAGAAATAGTTAAGGGTGCAGACATAGTTATAAGTTCATGGAATTGCCCTAAAATGACAAAACCAATACTGGAAAATGCTCCTGATTTAAAACTTTTGCTTCATGCAGCAGGATCAGTTAAGGGAATTGTCAGTGAAGAACTATGGGCAAAGGGAATAAGAGTTACCGGAGCTGCTGCTGCTTTAGGCAAAGGAGTAGCTGAAACAGCACTCGGCCTGACAATCTCATCTTTAAAGAATATTTGGAATCTTTCTAATGTAACCCGTTATGGTGGATGGAATGCCCAGAATGAAACAGTCAGGGAAATATATGATGTTACGGTTGGTGTTATTGGTGCAGGGTATGCCGGGCGACACTATATAAAACTTTTACAGAATTTTGACGTAGAAATACTTCTTTATGATCCAACACTGGATAGAGATGAATGCAAATTGCTCGGAACAAAGAAAGTTGAGCTTAATGAGCTAATGAGAACTAGTGATGTTGTATCTATACATGCACCATCTATACCATCCACTTATCATTTAATAAATGCAGAAAACCTGGCAATTATGAAAGACAGAGCAGTTCTCATAAACACAGCCAGAGGCACTATAATTGATGAAAATGCACTTATTGTTGAGCTAAAACTCGGAAGAATATCCGCATGTATTGATGTTACGGATCCTGAGCCACCGGCAGAAAGCAATGAACTGCGTAACCTTCCAAATGTAATACTGACACCTCACATAGCAGGAAGTGTTACTAATGGTAAAAAACGCATAGGAGACATGATTGTCTTGGAATTAAATTCATACCTGTCCGACGGCACCCTGCAGTATGAAGTAAAACAAAAAAGCATCTCAACCATCGCTTAAAACTGTACACGACATCCGTCGGATGGTAATATCATCCGACGGATGTCGTGTACAGTAATTGCGTGTTTGGTATGGCTACTATATAATATGCTTGATTTTCAAGGAGGTTGGTATGTTACTAACAGGAAAACAATTAAAACTTGGACCTCTAAGAGAGAAAGATCTTAACATTCTGGCGCAATGGTATGAAGATACTGATTTCCTGCGTTTTTATGATTTTCATCCCGCCACACCAAGAACAAGAAAACAGCTTGAAGAGATATATAAAAGTGGTGGATCTGATGAATTCATACCTTTTGCAATAAGAAAAAATGCGGATGATGAGATGATTGGCTTAGTTGAAATTGATGGTATTTCTTATTCAAACAGGTTTGCATGGATATCAATTGGTTTGGGTGCCAGTACTGAACGGGGACGGGGATACGGATTTGAAGCACTTAGTCTGGCTATAGATTTTGCATTTAATGAGCTTAATTTAGAGAGGCTTCAATTGAATGTAATATCATATAATACAGCCGGAATCAAACTTTATGAAAAACTTGGTTTTGAAAAGGAAGGCGTTTACAGAGAAGCTGTACTAAGAGATGGAGTGCGCAGCGATCTATATCTGTATGGGTTATTAAGAAGGGAATGGATTAAAAAAAATGTATAACTTTATTGAAAATTATGTAAAAGAACAAGCAAGGACTATTTTAAAAACACATTACGCTGATATAGAGAAATTCTGCAATATGCTTTTAGAAGCAAGAGGGGCAGGAAAAAGAATTTTCTTTGCAGGTAACGGTGGAAGTGCAGCTACTGCATCACATTTTACTAATGATTTGGTAAAAGGACTCTCACCAAGAAATGTCAAAAGGTTCAAAGCGTTTTCTCTTGTAGATCAGGTTCCGGTAATTACTGCACTTGCAAATGATTATGATTATTCAGTAATATTTTCAGAACAGCTTAAAAATTATGCTGAAAAAGATGATTTGCTTATAGTAATCAGCGGTAGCGGCAATAGTCCGAATGTTGTGAAGGCGTGTGAATATGCATCTGAAATAGGGATGAGAACAGCTGCTTTTACCGGTCGGGACGGCGGTAAGCTTAAAGCTTTATGCGACCTGTCCGTTATAGCTCCTCATGATGGAATGGAACAAATAGAAGATATTCATATGCTGTGGGAACACTGTACCATCTGCACTCTTCGAAATATTATAGACAGCGAGGTATAGGACAATGGAGATACTCAATAAGGAGCAAAAACCGGTCAAACTTCATTCGGTGGTTTTTGATTTTGACGGAACGCTGAGCCTGATAAGAAAAGGCTGGCAGGAGATAATGGTCCCATATTTTACAGAAGTGCTTATGGCTGCACCTAATTCTGGTCCTATTGAAGAAGAACGTGCATGTGCAAGAGAATTTATTGACTTGCTGACAGGAAAACAAACAATATATCAGTGTATTCGTCTAAATGAAGAAGTTATAAAAAGAGGGGGCCAAGAGTGCGAACCCTTGGTATATAAGGACGAGTATCACAGAAGATTACTGGAGAAAATAGAATACAGGCGTAAAGGATTGGCTGCAGAAACAATCAAACCGGTAGATTATCTGGTTCCGGGATCAGTGGGTATTATTGAAATGTTGTTAAATCATAATGTGGATATATATCTGGCAAGTGGAACAGATGAAAATTATGTCAAACAGGAAGTAGCTCTGTTAAAACTAGATAAATATTTCGGGGATAGAATTTACGGAGCCAGAGATGATTACAAGCTTTTTTCAAAGGCCATGGTAATTAAACGTATTATCAGTGAAAATAATCTAAAGGGATCAAGCCTCGCAGGTTTCGGTGATGGATATGTAGAAATAGAAAACATTAAAGAAGTAGGAGGCGCTGCTATTGGTGTTGCTACCAATGAAGATACAATGGTTGGTGTTGATAAGTGGAAGCGGGATAGGCTTATAAAAGCAGGAGCTGACGTTATCATTCCTGATTTCACAGGTTTATCCGATCTGGGAAAATACTTATTTGGAGCATAAAATGCCTTTTGAGAAATTTGATAAAAGTAAATTAATTCTAAAAGACCTCAATGAAAGAGAGCACGATCTTGATATCAGCATTATGCAGGATACATCAATTCAACCTGAACCTTTTAATAATCCCAACATTGATATTTTAGTAGATAGAATCAAAGAAGCGCGAAGGAAAAATGCAACAGTCATGATGATGATGGGTGCCCATGTAATTCGTGCAGGGGCTACTCCCTGGTTAATAAAGCTTATGGAAGAAGGGCTTATAACACATTTTGCACTAAATGGGGCCGGAGCAATACATGACTTTGAGTTTGCATTAATCGGTGCTACTACAGAAAGTGTTGCAAAATATATAAGTGAAGGTCAATTCGGATTATGGAAACAATCCGGACTTATTAATGATTTTATTAATGAAGGGGCTGCAAAAGGGCTTGGTCATGGTGAAAGTCTTGGTATGGCCATTGAAGAAACCAATTTTAAGTATAAAGAACATAGCCTTTTAGCTGCCGGTTATAGGAATCAGGTGCCTGTAACAGTTCACGTAGGTATAGGACTGGATTTTATACATCAACATCCCAATTGTAATGGTGCAATGTTAGGGGCTGCTTCATACACAGATTTTCTTATTTATGCTAAATCTATTGAGAACCTTGAAAATGGTGTATTCCTGAATATTGGCTCTGCAGTTACAGGTCCTGAAGTGTATCTAAAAGCACTGTCTATGTCCAGAAATGTAGCACATCAGGAGGGTCGGAAAATCGCAAATTTCACTACTGCAGTTTTTGATATTCTTCCAATAAATGAGGACACAGAAGAAATACCGGAAAAATCAGATCCAAGATACTATTTCCGACCATGGAAAACAATTCTTTCTCGAACTGTTGCCGACGGCGGAACGGGATACTATATTCAGGGAGAACATAAATATACAGTAAGCAATTTAGCATATAAACTACTAAATGGAGAAAAGAAATGAAAAGAGAACGAATTATAGAGTTGTTTGAGAAATTCAAAGAACTAAAAATTGCTGTTGTAGGCGATTTTGTTTTAGACAAATATTTAAAAATTGATACGCGCCTCAATGAACCTTCCCTTGAGACTCCTCTTGATGCATTTCAAGTGGTTTCAAACAGGCAGTATCCGGGAGCCAGCGGTACAATTGCTAATAACCTTACAGGACTTGGTGTTGGTGAAGTTTATGCTGTAACTTTCATAGGCGATGATGGGAATGGTTATGAGCTGAAGCGTGAAATGCGAAATAGAAATATTAAATTTGACTATGTTATTGAAACTGATGAAATGATAACTCCATCTTATTTAAAACCTATGATGTGGGATGGCTTTTTAGAAGAAGTAGAAAGCAACAGACTGGATATAAAGAATTTCAAAAACACACCTGATCATCTGGAAAAAGCAATTCTTAATATGCTTGATGATGTATTTGAACATATGGATGCTGTTATAATTCTTGATCAGATGGTGGAAAGCAACTGCGGAGTAATCACAGACAGAGTACGAGAAAAACTTATCGAATTGGGAAGTAAGTATACTGATAAAATTATTTATGCAGACTCCCGTTCAAAAATTCAGAAGTTTAAAAGAATGTCTATTAAATGCAACAATTATGAAGCCTGTAAGGCGTTTTATCCTGAGTTAGATGGTGAACCGGATGAGGGTATGGTGCTTGAATGTGGATTTAAACTTTTCAATCAGAATGGTCGGCCTGCATTTATTACTATGGGTAAAAACGGGATTATGACTTTTGGTGATAGAGGAGCTGTAGTGGTGCCAACTGAGGATGTCCCGCGGCCCTATGATATTTGCGGAGCAGGGGATTCAGTCAGTGCGTCAGTGGTCAGTTCACTTGCAGCAGGTGCCGATGAAGTCGAAGCAGCATTTATGGGGAATATGGTGGCAGGGGTCACAATAAGGAAAGTTGGAGAGACAGGAATAGCCTCTCTTGATGAAGTTCTTAAAACTTTTGACGGATGGTTTACGGAGACAACACCATGGCAAAAATAGCACTGGCACAATTTGATAGTATTTTGGCAAATGTAGAAGCAAATGTAAAGAAGATGGTTTCAATGATAGCTCTTGCAGCAAAAGATGGTGCAGATATTATAGTTTTTCCGGAGCTTTTTACAACAGGTTATAATCTTGATTTAATGGAAGATAAAATTTTAGAAATGGCAGAAGACCGTAATGGTCCTGCTATTTTATCTGCATGCAAAGCAGCAGTTGAAAATGAAATTTGGGTTATTGCACCGCTTGCTTATCGTGATGGAGAAAAAATTTATAATTCAGCAGTTATTATTAATAGTGTAGGAAATATTGTAAATATCTATCATAAAAATAATCTTTGGGATAAAGAACAAAAATATTTTGGGTATGGCTGTCATGATTACCGTGTTTATGATGCGCCTTTTGGGAAGTTCGGAGTTATTGTTTGTTACGATGTTGATTTCCCGGAGACAAGTAGAACACTTGCAATGGCAGGAGCCGAAATAATATTTGTGCCTGCTGCATGGGCAACAACTCACCGAAATTTATGGGATATATTCCTCCCGTCGCGAGCTTTAGAGAATACCGTTTTTGTAGCCGGGGTAAATCGCACCGGTGTTGAGGGTGATGTCATATACTTTGGTGATTCTAAGGTGTTTGATCCTACAGGAGAATTAATAGCCAGGGCAGGAGAGAACACAGAGGAAATATTATATTGCGATATAGATATCTCTTCCATCCCTGAAATCCGCAAAGACTTCCCTTACCTCAAAGAACTCCGTAAAGATTACTAACTTGGAAAAACAGCGGAGGGATGATTTTCCAAGACCACATCAAACTAAAATAATTCTGCAGGAGTCAGATAAAGATAAAAAGTAAAAAATCCGGGGGGAGAAATGATATGGCTGGTATATGGTTAAACGAGGACAACTCACACTATTTCATGACTAGAGCTGAAAAAGCCTCGGACATGAATGAAATCCGAAATTTCATTATGCAGTACAAGGGCACAAATGTTGAAAGGATGTTTCTGAGCGGGAACAGCCAGAAAACGAGTTTTCCTACGTTTGCCGGTGAAGCCATATATCAAGATGCTGACTGGGAATTGCTAGATACCGCACCTGATTCCAATATAACCAAATGGTGTTACGCTGTTAAGGATTTAGAAGATAAAAATATTGATCTGTATTCAATGTGGATTGATCTCCTCCGCGAAATAGATATATCTCCATGGATCAGTATGCATATGAATGATGTCCACAATGCAGATGATATAGATAGCCTCATGCACAATAGTTTTTACAAGAATAACCTGGATTACCGAAGGGCTATGCACCGTGATGAAAAATGGGAAGACCGGCAGTTGAATTATCTTATAAAAGATGTCCGTGATTATCACTTTGCAATTTTAGAAGAGTATTTTGAGAAATATGATTTTGATGGTATTGAACTTGACTGGATGCGTTTCGGAAATCACTTTCCGGTTGGATATGAAGATACCGGGCGCGAAGTATTAAATCAATTTATGAAAGATGCAAAGAAACTGGCATTAAAATACGAAAAGCTAAGGGGCCACAAAATCGAATTAGCTGCACGTGTTCCTGTGAAACCAGAAACAGCATATGATATGGGGATGGATGGTGTGGGGTGGGCTCTTGCAGGATATGTTAACTGTCTTATTCCATCACCTTTCTGGCACACAAGTCAGGCAGATATTCCGGTTGAAAGGTGGAAGCGTCAGGTTAATGGAACTGGATGTCTTATAGCACCTTGTCTTGAAATATGTCTTAGGCAATATCCGTTTCCTAAATGCAAAAACGAATTTCAACTGAATACGCTTGAAACAATGAGGGGTCCTGCGATGTCATTTATTGATAGGGGAGCTGATGCTGTTTACCTTTTTAATTATATGGATGAGCAGAGATTTGCGTATGAAAATAGCAGCTATCATGAAATTATAACTGAAATCGGAAATTATAAAGCCATGCAAAAAGGTAGAAAAAGATTCATTCTGACATTTAATGACCGGCAACCAGAAGGGGTTCCATCAGACGCGCGGTTACCATGTGTTCTAAAAAAGGATACGTTTACTGGCTTCAGACTTCATACCGGTAATCTGCAGGAAAACACAAGTAGGCTTGTACTACTATCTTTAAAAGACAAAAATAGCATTGGTTGTGACGACTTAGCTGTGTATGTTAATAGTGTAAAATGCATATATAAAGGGGAATATGATCCTGGTAGTCCAAAGCCTATTAGTCCGGTTTTTGCCTGGACAATCCCTGAAAAAGCATTTAAAGATGGTTATCAGGTAATAGAAGTAGTAACAGGTGAGAAAACCTATATAGTAGATTGGGTTGAAATCATAAGAGAATAATTGCTCATAGGGAGTCGTTTTCTGATAATTTTAGTGCAATAAACGATATACAGCGGTTGCATAAAAAGCCTAGAAACCGTTGAATGTGTAAATGAAAACGTGTATAATCGGTAAATAGGAAATACTGATTTATAAATCTTGCAAAGGGATTGGTTATATTATTTTGAAAAAATTATATGGTTATAGTAAAGGAGGAAATTCGTAATGGGGAAATATTTCCTTAAGAGAATTGTTGCAGCAATACTTACAATATTATTAATTGCGACATTGACCTTCTTCATGATGCATTCTATCCCCGGTGGGCCTTTTACCAGAGAGCGTCCCGTGCCGGAGTCAATCATGGAAAGACTGAATGAGAAATATAACCTGGATGACCCGTTGATTGTTCAGTATTATGATTACATGAAAGGTCTTGTAACCTTTGATTTAGGTCCCTCATTTTCAATAATTGGGCGTGATGTTATGGAACTAATATCTGCGGGATTTCCTACATCTGCTAAAATAGGTTTATTTGCTACCATTGTCATTGTCATATTCGGGATACCATTTGGTATCATATCGGCTCTTAAGCAGAACAAGCCTATTGACTATACAGTAATGTTTATGGCAACACTTGGTGTAACAGTTCCCAGTTTTGTTATAGCGACATTGATTATTTATGTATTTTCCGGGTTGCTGGGATGGCTTCCGTCATTTGGTATAGAAAACCCGCTTGGCTATATAGGTCCGGTCATAGCATTAAGCGGTTACTCACTTTCATTTGTAACAAGACTGACCCGTTCCTCAATGCTTGAAGTTCTGAGACAGGATTATATAAGAACAGCCAGAGCGAATGGAATTAAAGAAATTACAGTAATGGCTAGGCACGCAGTAAAAAATGCCTTAATTCCCGTAGTAACATACATAGGCCCAATGATGGCCGCAATAATGACCGGCTCGTTTGTAGTCGAAAGGATTTTCGCTTTGCCGGGAATGGGCGGTTATTTTGTTGAAAGTATAACAAACCGTGACTATACGACGATAATGGGTATTACAGTTTTCTATGCTGCATTCTATATCATCATGATACTCATAGTGGATATATCATATGCTATGATTGACCCCAGAATCAGATTTGAAAAGGGGGCAAGATAATGAGCAGAATTGATAAAGATAAATTCAAATTTGTTTCGGAACAAGAAAAAGTACATGAAGAATTCCGTCCAAGTCTCACATACTGGCAGGATGCCTGGAGGCGACTCAAGAAAAACAAAATGTCTATGGTTGGACTGGTCGGTATCGTGTTAATCATTCTTTTTGGCGTGGTTGGTCCGGTCCTGACGCCAATGTCTTATTCTGACCAGATTAATGATTTTAAAAACTTAGGTCCTAGATTAAGTATATATGAAATAGAAGCAGATACTTATATTACTATTTCTCCAGATTATAGTATGTTTATAATTGAAAAGAATGGCAATTTGGTTGAAAAGTTAGAAGAATTAGAACTTTCAGGACCTGTTGTCACAGATGATGCAAGAACTGATTTTGTAAATGTGCAGTCACCGTCTGAACAGAGAAAACTAAATGAAGAAGCAAAGAAAACTCTTCTTAAAGCATACATATATAATGGAGAAGAGATTTATCTTGATTTCTCAGGGCGTGTTGACAAGGATCTTGAACATGAATATGTAATAACTTATAAAAACCGGGAAATAACAGAGAGAACCAAAAGTGTTATGAACAAAAGGTATCCTTTTGGTTCAGATAATCTTGGCAGGGATGTGTTGACCAGGGTAATGTTCGGAGCTCAAATTTCACTTACAGTGGCATTCGTAGCTTCTCTTGTCAATTTCATAATAGGTGTCACATACGGTGCAATTGCAGGTTTTGAAGGCGGAAGAGTTGATAACATAATGATGCGAATTGTTGATATTATTAATTCAGTTCCACTAGTGCTTATAATAATCCTACTGATGGTTCTTGTAGGGAATCAGGGACTATGGACTATAGTCATGGCCATCGGTTTGGTTTATTGGGTAGGAATGGCACGTCTTGTAAGAGGGCAGATGCTTGCATTGAAAGAGCAGGAATTTGTTATGGCTGCTATCGCACTTGGAGTATCAAAGAAGAATATAATTCTAAGACATCTGATACCAAATGCAATGGGACCTATCATAATTTCAATGACAATGATGATTCCAAGCGCAGTATTTACAGAAGCATTTATGAGTTTTATAGGACTCGGTGTTTCGGCACCTAAAGCATCTTGGGGAACACTGGCAAACAATGCATTGTCAGGTATTCTGACTTACCCATACCAATTGTTCTTCCCGGCTATAGCAATTGCTGTAACGATGCTAGCATTCAATTTCCTGGGCGATGGGCTTAGAGATGCTCTAGATCCACGACTGAGGAAAGGTTAAGGTGGGGAAAATGGCTAAAATACTTGAAGTAAACAATTTAAAAACATCTTTCTTTACACATCTTGGCGAAGTCCAGGCAGTAAGAGGATCATCATTTTCAATGAATGAAGGTGACATACTTGGTATAGTAGGCGAATCGGGAAGTGGTAAAAGTGTTACAGCATTATCTGTAATAAAACTTATTGATGAACCTGGAAAAATAAAAGAAGGCTCAATTATCTTTAACGGCAGGGATATTACTAATCTCTCAAATTCTGAAATGTCAGATCTTCGAGGTAATGAGATTGCTATGATATTCCAGGACCCCATGACATCATTAAATCCTGTATTCACAATAAAATCTCTGATGACAGAAGTTATTCTAAGACATACAGAGATGTCAAAAAAAGAAGCTGTTGCACATGCACTACATATGCTGGATCTCGTTGGGATTCCAGAACCTGAATCTAGAATAAATGCTTATCCGCATCAGTTCTCCGGTGGAATGAGGCAGCGTGTAATGATAGCAACTGCATTGTCATGTAATCCAAAATTACTTATTGCAGATGAACCTACAACTGCTCTTGATGTAACAATACAAGCCCAGATATTAGAATTGTTGCTTAGGCTTAAGAAAGAAACGAATACATCAATTATAATAATAACCCATGATCTGGGTGTTATTGCGGAAGTATGTACAGATATTATTGTTATGTACGGTGGGATGATGATGGAAAAGGGTACGGTTGACGAAGTTTTTTATGAAGCGCGACATCCGTATACTAATGGTCTTCACAGTTCAATTCCTCATGTCATAAGTGGGTCTCGCGGGAGGCTGATTCCTATTGAAGGATCTCCGCCAGACCTTATGAAACCACCACCGGGATGTCCATTTTCCCCAAGGTGCCCACATGCTATGAAAATATGTTTGGAACAAGCGGCTCCGATGTTTAATCTGAGTAAGACTCATACATCAGCATGCTGGCTGCTTCATGAAGATGCCCCCGAAGTAGAAGGTTATATTAAAGGAGGCGACCAGATTGACTGATAATAATGCAAATGAAAACACAAAAAACAATAATGACATATTGCTAGAGGTCGTCGGCCTGAAAAAATATTTTGATATAGGTAACAGTATTCTTAAGAAAAACAAAAAGGTACTTACAGCAGTTGATGGTTTGAATTTTTTTATAAGAAAAGGCGAAACACTTGGACTCGTCGGAGAGTCAGGTTGTGGGAAAACGACAACAGGGCGTACTATTATAAAACTTTATGAACCCACTGGTGGAAAGATAATTTTTGACGGAAAAGATATAACAGGACTTTCAACAAAGGAAATGCTTCCATACAGAAAACGCATGCAGATGATTTTCCAGGATCCATATGCATCATTAAATGGCAGGATGACTGTTACAGATATCGTTGGAGAAGGAATAGATACACACAAGCTGTACGAAGGAAAAGAGCGACAGGAGAGGATATACAGTCTTCTTCATAAGGTTGGTCTTAAGAGTGAGCATGCTAACAGGTATCCCCATGAATTTTCAGGGGGGCAGCGCCAGAGAATAGGAATAGCACGCGCGCTAGCAGTAGAACCTGAGCTTATTATATGTGATGAACCTATATCAGCCCTTGATGTTTCTATCCAAGCACAGGTTGTCAACATGCTTGAGGATCTTCAGAACGAAATCGGACTTACATATCTTTTTATTGCTCATGATTTATCAATGGTTAAGCATATATCAGACAGGATAGGCGTCATGTATCTTGGTATGATGATGGAACTGTGTGAAAGTGATGAACTTTATGATAATCCGCTTCATCCATACACACAGGCACTGCTTTCAGCAATTCCTATACCTGATCCTAAGTTAACCAGAAGTCAGAAAAGAATAATACTCGAAGGCGATGTAAAAAGTCCTATAAACCCACCTGAGGGTTGCAGATTCTCATCCAGATGTCGTTATTGCAAAGAAATATGCGAGCAGAAGACACCGGTCATTGAAGAAGCAGCACCTGGACACTATATTGCATGTCATAGATATAAAGAGATTAATAAATAGAGATAATTTGAATATTCAATCATTTAAAGGGGAGTAAACAGCCGTTTTTTTAAGAAAAAATAGAGATGGTTCTCAAAAAACAGAGAAAATGAGAGCATACATAGTGATAACGGAGGGAAAAATAAATGATTAGAATTGACAATGATATGCAGATGGATTAACATCTTTTCTTCGGAAGCAAATTTTGAGAAATAGTTCCTAAAACCCTTTGAAATAAAGGGTATAGAGTGTTTGGGATTTGCCAAAAAGTGTAGTGATAAATCAACCTTTTTTGATCATTCCAAATTCTTTTTTAATTTTACCAAAAGTCATGACTTTTTGCCCAATAGTTAGATTGAAAATATCATTTATATCTTCTGTAACTTTATCAGTATAGTCAAAAAGGTAGTGATTTGAATCCAGATGACTACACGATACAGAGCGTAATGAATTAAGAATCTTTTCTATTGAGTATTTATGGGCAAGCTTGATTTCAACAATTCTTGCAATTGTTAAAGCTATAAAGCAGATTAAAAAATGTGCATTAATATGATCTTTTCTAGAAAGAAAGAGACTGTCCCATATTTCGTGTAAACCTCCAAAGTGGTGTAAAATATTAACACCATAACGGAGGTTACATTATGACACCAAGAAGAAAAATGACCGAAGAAGAGAAAAGACAGGAGGAATTAGTCAAAGAACTATTGACTGTTTCCCAAGTCAAA
>Ga0307988_1000911_pt1 | contig 18410 bp, 17 predicted proteins | sample EllFjometagen183_FD_203166 | JGI IMG/M metagenome (GOLD analysis project Ga0307988, IMG submission 203166) | Marine microbial communities from Ellis Fjord, Antarctic Ocean - #183 | ecosystem: Environmental > Aquatic > Marine > Unclassified | place: Southern Ocean | collected 2014-10-08 | reverse complement strand
ACAGAGTCGGCTGTTAACAAAGCAATGAAAGCAGCTGTTGTTGTTAATGCACCAACCACAATTCCCCGACCGCTCTTCTTTGTGCCTGCCTTAATACTCTCATTAAAGGTTTTCCCTGTTTCACGCTCCTGTATAAAAGCTGTAAGATAATGAATCACAAAGTCCGTACCTAGCCCCAGCAATACGACCATATACATAGCTGTCAATATATTAAGTCTTCCAAAGATGAAACCTGCAGCACCTGCAGTCCAAAATATCCCGATAATCAACGGAAGTCCTGCAACCAGAGGGATAACCGTCATTCTAAAATTCAGAACAAGAATTACCAGGATCAGAACCAGTGCAAGAAGAGCGAAAACAACAACTCCCTGTTTTCCCGTGATTACTTCATCTTTTGCGGTAACCAGCGCTCCGGTAAGGCCAATTGATACCTGAAAAGCCTCTTCATAGTGCTGAACACCTGTTTCAATTGTCTGTATATTATCCGGTAACACGGACCAATCATCAATGGTGAAAACAGGTTGGATAAAAACCAGCGCCATATTCTCAGCATCATTGATAAAATAGGGTTCAGGCAGAAGCACACTGTTGACGATGTCCTGATATGCAGAATCCTGTTCTCTTTGATCACCTGCATAAAAAGCATCTAATAATCTATGCAGGCTAAATAAACCTTCATTGATTTGGGTCTTCTCAAGACTGGTAAGCTCCGAATCTGTCAGAATTTCATGCAATTCCTGATTCATTGAAGATACCAGCGCCACAGGAACTTCCGATTCTGACAGAGACTGTATGCCGGTAATTGTATCCAGAATACTTTCACCAGATTTCAATAAAAGAAGATAATCTGAAAAGGCTTCAGTATCAGTACGTCCCCGAACGCTGCTGATAATTTCACTATATTTATCCGTTGACAGCTCATTAGTTACTGCATCTACAGCACTTCTCAAGGCTATGGAATCCTCTCCTTCAATTACCAGAATAATGGTACTGGCTGATGGAAAATCTTCCATTATACGTTTGAGTTCATCAACTTTTTCAGAGGATCTCGGAAGTATGGAATAAAATGTCATTTCCAAATGGAGAAAACTTAAACCGACTGCTGCTGCAGTGGTAAGAAGCAGGGCAATCAGAAGTGTTTTCCATCTGTGCCCGACAGCCCACACTCCCCAGTTAACCAGGATAGTATCAAGTTTTAAGCTCATTTCGATGCTCCCTGCCCTTTAGTTGATACAATCAGAATAACAGGCGGTTTGGGTCCTGTCAAACTCATTCTTGCTCAACCTGCAGACTGTTACTTTCCTGCAGAGTGAATGAAATATTCAGGTAGTTAGGTGAAGGTAGTATGCTCTTAGATAATAAACGGAATAATACCTGCTATCAAACCAGTGGTAACTACTACTATAATAAAAAGAAGATATCTAATCTTGTATGCACCAAGAAGTGTTGGGTCGTAATATCCTTCCACTCCATTATCATGGTAAATCTTCAACAAACCACTGACTAATTTAAAATGGGTCTGTCTGCCCTTAAGCAACCCTATAATTGCTACAAGGTTCACTACTATTATCAATACAATAAAAATACTCATAGCCATGAAGTTTGGATCATTTTCTCCGGCAAATGCTGAATTAATAGCCAAAGTTACCAGATTTAGAAGAATAGACGCAAGAACAAATATTATATCAGTACGTGTATTTGTCTTTATCTCCTCAATAATGTGCTCATGAACATATTCAATCATCACTTACTCCTTCTTTCCTTTGGACGATCAGAAATTTTACACCGGCAGCTACCGGTAGTATTACAGCCTGCAGCATACTGATAGTAACAAATATCCACTTAATAAAAGTCGATGCAGAGGCAGCAAATGGTATAAACACAAGTTTCCCAGGATAATTACTCATAAGAATAGTAACAAAAGTATTCTCCCCCAGATCAAACAATACTGCAAAAAGCGGGAGCAATAGTAATAGAAAAAGTTTACTGCCGGGTTGAACGAGTCTAAAGAGTCCAAATGCAGCAGCTGTCAGGCAAAAAAGGCCGTAAGCCAGAGGAAATATAAGATCAAATGTCCATCTGGCGTGGATATAGGACGCACGTCCTTCATCACCGTATGAAGCGATTCGCTCATACACAGAATCTGCCCGGTAAAAGAAACTGGTGTCAAAGGATTTACCTTCCGGTGTATATTCTGAAGCTTTTTCTGACTCACCGGGAAGAATCACTAATAGAAAAATAACCATTACTGCAAGTCCAAGAACGAACATTCCTGGGTGAGCTAATATCTTTACTGTTTTTTGCATTCAGTAGAATCTCCCTTCTATAGCTACTCTCTTATCTTAACACAGGGATACTCCACAGAATACTATCAAACAGCAAAACAAATGATATTAAGAATAAAAAAAAGCGGATCTTTTTGCAGATCCGCTTTAATGAAAGGTTTCGTCTTTGGAGTTTGCAACGCAAACTCCTGAAACAACCTTTGGTTGTTCACTCTCATCAGGAGAGTCTTAGATTATGTAAATTCTTATATTGATCCACGTCCGCCAAAACCGGAACCACCACGAACAGATGAACCACCACGGTTATTCTGAATCATACGGGAATCCTGCATTCCGCCATTCATCTGCCTTCCTGAATTTGTTCTGTTGTTTTCCTGAACCGGTGCATTACGGGAACCTCTTGCATCATCATTAAACATAGGATGATCACCCCAATCAGAATCTGAATCAGCCATAAATCGGCCCTGACCGCCCATTACATCAAAATTGTATTCATCTCCATCTACTTCTGCGGATTCAATAAAAATGTGCCCATCATACAGTTCTTCACAATCATCCAAATCACTCAAAGTACCGTTAACGGTAGCATACAGTTCATTGAATGATTCCAGATCAAGCATTCTTGCCCGCGGGGCGGAGAGGGTAAAAGATCCCTCATCGGTGAGAAGGACTACTTCTGCATCCGTTACATTCATAGTTCCTGATAGCGTAACTGTTTCCCCGTTGATTCTTCCAAATCCCGGGTCGATGGTGCCTTGTGCATTTTCTCTTGCACCGCTTGCAAATACTGATGCTGTTAATGCCAGCAAAATTAATAGAATACTTATTTTTTTCATTTTCAAAACTCCTTGTAGTGTGCTAAACAGCTTCGTAATATTTTTTTGCTGTTTGCTTTGTGTATGAGTTGAATATACAAGGACACTGTTAAGGAACAATATCGCGGAGGTTAAGTTTTTATAACCTGAAAAACACCAATAAGTAAGAGATGCCTGAATATTTATCTCTTAATATATTGATAACGGTTATGCCGTTTGCCTGAAGTTTATGGACTGAATTCATACTGGTTAAAATCTGGAACGAATAAAACCATCCAACGCTTGGAATGAATCAATCTTTATTCTGAGTAGATTTTCCCTTATGGATTTTTTATCTAACTAAATATGGTTTTCGATAGACCTTCTTAGAGTAGCTAAGCTAAAAGGTTTATTGAGATAGTTAACAGCACCTAATTGAAAACATTTTTGACTAATTAGTTTACTGTCTAAGCCGGAAACAAAAATAATTGGAATATCCTTTGTTTTATCATTGTTTTTCAATGCTTTACACACTTCAAACCCATCCATAACCGGCATTTCTATATCAAGTAGTACTAAATCAGAAATTTCTTTTTCAGCTAAAATTAAGCATATTCACCATTATTTGCTGTAACCCAAGTTCACCAAAATTATGAGAAAAGTAAAAAATATTTGCTAAAAATCGCTGGCTACTACCCTCTAACCTCAGTAGGAGGGAGAATACCCCAAGAAAAAACTTTGTAGTGACCCACCAATGTCTTTTTCTCTTGACATACAGAGCCATCCATGATAAACTCTCTCCATGTTTATTAAAAAAGTTATTAAAGGCAATGGCCATACCGATAAGAAATATGAATATCTCCATCTGGTAGAGAGCATAAGGACAGAAGCGGGGCCAAGGCAAAAATTCATACTAAATCTGGGAAAGCTTGATCTTGACCCTTCTCTGTACAAGAGCTTAGCAAGGAGAATTGAAGATATTCTCACAGGACAGAAAAGCTTTGCGACAATTCCTGCAGAAATCGAAAAGATAGCACGGAATACCGCTACAAAAATATTTGACAAGCGAGCAGAAGAGCATGCCGATGCAAAACCGTCTGATTTTCGCCTGTTTGACGTAAATTCTCTAGAAGCATCAGAATCGAGAAGCTTCGGAGGCGAATATCTGTGTGATTCTATCTGGAATGAACTGGAGATGAATGAGTTTCTTAAAAAGATGGATATACCGGAAAAAACTATTCCTATCCTGGAATCTCTTGTCATCGGAAGGCTTGTTGCTCCGGGTAGTGAGCGATATACCCGGGAGTGGGTGCAAAACAGATCTTCCCTGTTTGAAATAGCAGGATCACCCTATCAGCCATCATTAAATTCGTATTACCGGGGCGGAGATGCTCTTTTTAGAGTAAAAGAAGAACTGGAAAAACATTTGACGGTGAAAGAGCAGAATTTGTTTTCATTAGAGGAGACGCTTTTCTTTTTTGATCTGACAAACTCCTATTTTGAAGGGCAAGCAAAAGGAAATCCTAAAGCAGAATTTGGGAGATCGAAAGAGAACAGATCTGACTGCAGGCTTGTCACCATGGGAATGATCATAGATGAATTAGGATTTGCAAAATATAGTGAATTATTCCCTGGCAACCAGTCTGAAGCAGCTACCTTACCTGAGATGGTAGAAAAGATGGAACTGAACATTTCTGGAAGCAGTGATAAAACGATAGTGATGGATGCGGGAATTGCTACTGAAGATAATCTTAATTGGCTAAAAGAGAAAAGATACCATTATATTGTGGTAAATCGTGGCGGAGTTCCCTTTGAAAAAGATTTTTCTGATATGAAACCGGTGAGAACAAACAAAAATGGTGATATTGAAGTAGCGGTAAAAAGGTTTACGGTGGAAAATGAGGCCTATATCTTATGTAAGAGCAGAAAAAAAACAGCCAAAGAGCAGTCGATGAGAACCCGTGTTGAAGCTTTGTTTACCGGAAGGCTGGAATATTATGGTGCTGGTCTTACCCGAAAACGGGGAACTAAAAGATATCAAAAAGTGGTTGAAATGATTGGTCGGTTGAAGGAGAAATATCCCACTGCTTCCAAGCTATATACTATCGAAGTTATTCCGGAAAAGGGTAAAGATTCTTCTGATCCGGCAGTAAAAGCTATTCGTATAAAATGGGAAAAGAAAAACGGAATAAAACAGCAAGATGAAGGTTCCTATGTTCTCAGGACAGACCGAACTGATCTTTCTGATGAAAAGATCTGGGACATATACATAATGCTGGGAAACATTGAATATTCCTGGCTGACAATGAAGTCTTATCTTGGACTCCGCCCTAATTTTCATCAGAAGGAAGAGAGAGTTGATACTCATATGTTTATCTCGGTTCTTGCTTATCATATCCTTCATATCATTGAATATAGATTGCGAATGAAGAATGATCAGAGAAAATGGGATACCATCAGAAATGTACTGAGCACTCATACTCGGATTACCATATCTTTGCAGGAAAAAACTGAAGATGGAGAACTGAAGAAGAGAGTGATTCGAACCTGCACAAAGCCAGAGATAGAGCATATGAAAATCTATGATATTTTTAAGTTGAAAGGGAATATTAAGAGAGTTTCCAGTGTGTATTAATACGGTAGTGACCATAAAAAAATCTAACAGACTCCTCTGTATGAATTTATTTCTTTTATTGGTGAACTTGGGTTAAGAGAGATATTTATACAATTACTTTAGTGCAATTACTTCAGTTGTTATTTTTATATTCTGCAAGAAAGCTGCCGAATCTGGGATACAGCTCTCTATACCGTTTATAATTTGGATAGTATAATTCACTTTTGCTCTTATCAGGAAAAAAGGTTTGTCCGGGAACAACCATCGCTGCAGCTGCATTCTGAAGATTCTCATATCTGCCGCAACCGCAGGCAGCAAGCATCGCAGCCCCGAGAGCCCCTGCTTCAGCCTCTACTGTCCGGGTGCAGGGACGTTCAAGAATATCAGCAGTCAACTGCATCCAAATGTCAGATTTACTACCACCACCTACAATTCTGAACTCATGTATCGCCATTCCGGGAGGCAGATTATCCAGATTCTCCTTAAGGTAGAAAGCTATCCCCTCCAGCAGACCTTTGCAGATATCCCCCCGGGTAGTATCAATGGTTAATCCGGAAATATTCCCGGAAGTCTTTTCGATGAAAGAAGGCGGGCCAGTTGTCGTAAAGTGCGGAAGTACAGAGACCGGACTGGGACCGGCAGGCATCTCGTGCATCAGATGCTCATAGATATTTACCTCACTAAACTCATTCACTCCGAGAGCAAACGTATCGCGAAACCACTTTAAAAGAATACCGCCCTGGTTATAGATAAAGCTCACCCATTGCCCGGGTACTGCATGATGCTCGGTATTTAAGCCTCTGGAAAGCATAGCATTGCTATTTCCCCGCTCATCTGAAACTGAGACAATACAGTGGAAGGTGCCCATGCCGTACATGGCAGTTCCCTGTTCCATAACTCCACACCCCAATGCATTGGCGCATTGATCGTGAGTTCCTACTACAAGTAAAGGCGGAGAAGAAAATCCAAGATCATTGGCAAGATCCGGAAGTACCTTTCCGCATACTGTCCCCGCTTCTGCAAGTTTCGGTAGTTTCTCTGCTGAAAATCCCAGCTTGTCCAGAAAAGAAGTATTCCACTCCTCCTTTTCAATATCCAGCATCAGAGTTCGGTTTGCAAGGGCATAATCCACAACTGGTTCAGCACCCAGCATATAGAGGATATAACTTCCCCAGAGCAGAAATTTATAGGTTTTTTCATATAATTCAGATTGATTTTTCTTATACCAGTAGAGCTTGGTCAACCCATAATTTGGCGCAAGGGGATTTCCGTTAACTGTGTAGAGTTCTTCATCAGATATTACTGCTTGCAGTTCGGGAATTAGATCGCTTCCCCGGCTGTCAAAATTCAACAGAGAATTCCCCAACGGCAGCCGGTTTTCTGATACAGGTACAATTGCCTCACCCAGAGAGCTGGCTGATATCGCTTTAACCGGCTCCAGGGAACCTGTAACACACTCTCTCATGAGATTTTTTACATGAGCCCACACCTGCAGCGCATCGAGTTCTGCATGGCCGGGAGCATCATGAATAATTTCATACTCCCGATATGCTGATGATAATGCTCTACCTGAAGCATCAAAGAGTACTGCTTTACAACCGGTGGTTCCGAGATCGATCCCGAGATAACTCATATCTATTACCTTATTGCCGACTTTTAATCAGAAATCAGAGAGGCTTTCCCTGACACAGCCAAATCTTTGGTAAAGATTTCACAGCACCTGTCATAAAGTTTCTGCTGAGCCTTATCAATACTTCCTGACTCTTTAAGCCCCAACTCGTAGACCTGCCGTAAATCCGTACCAATGTTCATCTTGGCAATACCCAGGGCAGAAGATTTTCTCACATAATCAAGATTTATCCCGCTTCCCCCATGCAGCACCAGCGGTACTTCCAGGACATCATTCAGTGCTTTTAGATGATCAAGATTTATTCTGGCTTCCGGTTTTTTCTGATCCATACCGGCACCTGATATTGCACCATGGATATTTCCAATAGCAACAGAGAGCCAGTCACAACCTGATTCGTTCATAAACTGAACAGCCTCTTCTACATCAGTAAACCCTTTACCACTGGCAAACAGTTCTTCATAGGGAGGAATTGGTCCGCTTTCATGGCCAAGTACAGCTCCCAGTTCAGCCTCAACGGCAATTCCAAACTGATGGGCATAGTCAACTACCTCTTTTGCCGTCTCTATATTCCCGCTCAAGGAGAGACGCGAGCCATCAATCATAACTGAATCATAGCCGAGATCCACTGCTTCGCGGATAAAACTCATATAGTCCAATTTCACCTGAGATTCATCAATTACCGGAATATGATCAAGATGCAGCCGGGTAAACCGTTCGTTTTTATATTTGGTATATTCCAGATATACATCCTTCAAACTTACGGCACCAAAGTTTTTCCAATCAACCCGTGACACCTCAATCAGCACAAAAGTAGTAGTATCTGCAGCAGCATTTATCATGGGTTCAGTCATGGACAAATGTGCAACATTAAGTGCAGGTATAAGAACTCCCTGCATTCGAGCTTTTCGCATGATTTCTGTAGACTTAAGCATTATATATTCCTTCTACTTTTCCTAAAGATCTTCGTAATCAGGTATTTTTATCTCAGCACCATTTTTCATTGCCGATTCATGGGCACATAGTCCAGCTGAAGTTATGTTAGAAGCCTTTACAGCATCCACAGCGGAATCCCGTCCTTCCAATATTGCATTTACAAACTCATTTACCAGATGAGGATGCGATCCGCCATGTCCGGCTCCCTGAATAAAAGAGACATGATCCTGATCACTAATCTGCTCTCTCTTTGTATACTTTTTAATCTCTTCAGGCAACAGTTCATCAGTATCAGGCACATGTATTCTTCGGGCACTCTCCCCTCCTTCATACAGGACATGGCCCTCTTCAGCAATCTGCTCCCACTCAAAGGACATCTTATCGCCATAACAGTCAAAACTTTCACGATACTGGCGAACAGTATTATAGAGGGATCGGGTAGCCTCAACTCTGACATCCGACTTTTTAAGTTTAAAGGTAGCTGTTTCAATAGCAAAAGGTGATCCATATCTGGGAATCATATCCTCATCTATCATCCCCGAACCATGGCAAACAACGGTATCAACAAGTGATTTGTTAATATCTACCAATGGGCTGATTGCATGAGTTCCATAAAACATCGGGGGAAATCCAAGCCAGTATTCGGGCCATCCTTCAAGTCCCATATCCTGCTGATGAGAACCGCGGGAAAACTGAATTCTTCCAAATTTTCCACTCTCTACAAGATTTTTTACATACAGATATTCCCGGCTATACAAAACCGTTTCCATCATCATATAGACCTTATCAGCTCTATTTTTTGCTTCTACCACAGCCTTGCAGTCATTAATACTCAGCGAAACCGGCACGGTGCAGGCAGTATGTTTTCCTGCATTAAGTGATGCTATTGTCTGTTTTGCATGTGCCTGAGGCGGGGTAACTACATGAACGGTGTTTATATCATCCCGTTTGATCATTTCATCAAAATCAGTGAAACGCAAATCCTCCGGAATACCGAACTGATCTCCTACCTCTTTCACTTTCGAGGCTGTTCTGGCACATATTCCTACTGCCTCAACCCCTTTCATATCCTGATAAATAGGTATAAATTCTGCGCCGAATCCTAATCCTACGACTACTACCCTAATACTTGTTTCTGCTTTCATTTTTCTCCGCCTTTAATCTATTTTCACCTGCACCTTAAGTGGATTGTTCTTCTTATCCCTAAGTGATTCAATTGCTGTTCCAGTCTCCTCTAATGAGACGGTATGCGTCACCAGACTGCTTACATCAACAAGACCCTCTTTTACCATGCTAAGGGTTTGAGGCCATACTCCGGGAGCCAGCCATGCCGAACGAATCTGTTTATCCATTGTGTGAAAACTGAGTGCTGGTATACAGAATTTTGCCTCTTCTTCAGGGAGACCAAAATGGACAATTATGGAGCAGTTACCGCAAATTTCTACTGCCAGCTCAAAAGCTTCGTTTGATCCGGTTGGAACTATAGCTCTGTCTGCTAATTTTCCACTAGTAAGCTCTTCAACAGCTGCTTTCAGATCTCCTTCATAATAGGGAGAGTCTTTATCCAGGGTGTTGATAATATAGTCAGCTCCGGAATCTTTACCCATTTCAAGACGGTAATCACGGGTTCCAACCAGAAGCACCTTACCGGCACCCATGGATTTAGCCATTTGAACCATCATTACACCAATAGCTCCCGGTCCAAATACTGCAACAAATTGTCCTGATTCAATCTCCATTTTATTCATACCATTTACAGCACATGCCAAAGGTTCAATAAAAGCTCCATCGCTGTAGCTGACATCATCCGGCAATTTGAATAAGCCGGTATAAAGTGCAGAACAGTACTCTGCAAAAGCACCATCTTTTGTAACTCCATTAACTGACATATTTGAACAACAGTGGGTTTTTCCCTCTGCACACGGGTAGCAGGCATTACAATTCTGAACAGGGTTTACTACTACTCTATCCCCGGGTTTAAACAATCCGAGAGCTTTTGGAACATCACCCACTTCAACAACTTCACCGGTAAATTCATGTCCAAGAATAATCGGACCTTTACCTGTCGGTGTATCTACAGGACTCCATCCAAAGTAGTAGGAGACATCAGATCCGCAGATTCCTACATATTTTACCTTAACAAGCACCTCTACCGGGCTTATTTGAGGTATATCAACCTCTTCCAGCTTCATATTTTCTGCATCATAAAAAACCTGTGCTTTCATTTTTCCTTTCATAACACCTGCCTCCTAGTTTCCGAACTTGGCAATGAGTGCATCAAGGTGCTTTTTACTATCAGCGGTAACATCAAGTGCATTCGGCCAAAAGCAGAGATCGATCGGCCACCAGTCATCGGCATACCCTGCTTCAGCGATAGCAGGCATTATTTCATCAAAATTCAGGACACCTGTACCTAATGGAGCATGTGCTGATGTGTCGCCATCGTGAAGGGTTTCATCGGAATCGATAAGATGTATATGACCTATTTTTCCCGTCAGCATATGAGCAAACTGAACCACGCCGCCGGGAAGAACTTCCGGGTCTCCCAGTTGTCTTGATGCCAGAACTCCACACATGTGAGCATGGCATGAATCAAACAGGGTTGTAAAATTCGGGTGATCTACTTTATAGACCATCCGAACTACTTCTGATGGTTTATTAAAGAGGAATCCGGGTTCAAATTCCCAAATCAGCTGACGTCCCGCTTTCTCACAGAGTTCTGCTGACTCTCTCCATATATCCGCCACTTTTGAAAAACAGCTCTCATAATCCATTCCACCGGGAACGGCAACAGGAGAATCTACCGTATCTACTCTCAGTTTCGGGATATCAATGTCTTCACATATTTCAAGATTTGATTTTACTGCATCCAGATACTCATCCCTTGTACTGGTACAGGGAGAAGGAAATGGTGCGGCAAGGCCTGAACGGGCTAATCCGTAATCATCATACAGTTTTTTCATCGCAAGTCGATTTTCTCTGGTATTACTCTCCAGATAAGGAGGAAAAGCAGCAACTTCGATCCCGTCAAATCCCAGTTCTGCGAGTTTTTTTACTACTTCTTCATGTGGTATCGGCTCTTCGGAATATCCACCCCAGATAAAAGCCCATGCACCTATCGATGTTTTTTTCTTTCCCATTTTTCTCTCCTTACTCTTTAGATATTTTAAATTTAAATCTTTGCTAATCCCGTATCAAATCTCCGATTACCCCGTATCAAATCTCCGATTACCCCATATCTAATTGCATTTCCTGTTTCCACCTCAAAGAGATGGCTTCTGGATATATCAACACTTATAATTATACTGTCCCCCGGTTTGATTTTAAGCTGGGGAGATACAATAGCTTTAAGTAACCCTTCACCAATCTTAATATTCAGAATATCCTCAGCACCCATGCTCTGTTTAAATCGAACTACTCCTGTACAGCATCCTTTACCACTAGCTTCCGAAACTACCAGTATTTCTTCCGGGCGAATTCCAATATGTATTTTGGAGATCCCCCTTTCCTTAAGAATTGCATGCTGGGACTCTGATAAATCACCTTTTATACCCAATGAAGTCAGGTTTAATTCTGAGCCGACAACTTCTGCTTCAATTACGTTAATCTGCGGACTACCTACAAAAGTAGCAACAAAGAGATTTGCCGGGTAATTATAAATATCATCAGGAGTACCAAGCTGTAAAAGACGTCCTTCATTAAGAATTCCAATTCTGTCAGCCATGGTCAAAGCTTCAACCTGATCGTGGGTTACATAGACAAAAGTTTCACCCAGATCTATATGCAGCCTAGCTAATTCAGAACGCATTGACTCTCTAAGCTTTGCATCCAGATTTGAAAGGGGTTCATCCATAAGAAAGATTCTTGGATTTCTTACGATCGCGCGCCCTATACCGACACGCTGCATCTCTCCACCTGAAAGTTCTGTAGACTTTCGATCAAGTTTACTCTCAATCTTTAAAGTTCGGGCTGCCTTTAACACTCTTTCAGCAATCTCATTTTCGGGAACCCTTCTCTTCTTCGATTTTAGGGGAAAAGCAAGGTTTTCACGCACGGTCATGTGGGGATATAGGGTGTAGTATTGAAAAACCATTGCTATATCCCGATCAGCAGGATTTACATCGTTTATAAACTCGTCCCCAAGAAAGAGTTCACCTTCATCAGCTTTTTCAAGTCCGGCAATAAGTCTTAACATCGTTGTTTTTCCGGCTCCGGTGGGTCCCAGCAGGACAAAAAATTCCCCATCTTTTATTTCCAGATTAAGACCGTCAATTGCTGTTATGTCATCGAAGACTTTGGTAACGCCTTTTATTTTCAATTCAGCCATAGTTTACTCCTGATACATAATGGAATCGCCGGTTTCAGTATCAAAAAGGCGTACCATCTTCATGTCAAATGCGATTGAAACGTTATCTCCGATTTTAAAATCAGATTTTGGAAGTTCTCTAACTTTTACAAGAGTTCCATCTTTTAGCTGTACATCAATAATCTTATGATTTCCCATATTCTCCACAATAAAAACAGTGCCGCGAATTGAATTCTCACTCTTTTCAGAGGTCATAAAAACATCTTCCGGGCGTACTCCCCAGGTGATTTTTGCTAAGCCTTCTCTGGCTTTAATTTTCTGTTCAAGAAAATCAGGAAGTACTATGGAAGAACCATCACCAATATACGTAAGGTCTGCTGATCCATTACCTCCAACAGTTTCCATCTCAAGAAAATTCATTCCGGGGCTGCCGATAAACTGTGCAACAAATAAATTTATTGGATTTGAATAGACATCATGCGGTTCACCAATCTGCTGAAGTACCGATTGGTTCATAACAGCAATTCTGTCTCCCATATCCATAGCCTCGACCTGATCATGGGTTACATAGACTGTTGTCGATCCCGAGTCTATATGCAGCTCCTTAAGTTCAGTTCTCATCTCTTCTCTGAATTTTGCATCCAGTGTTCCTATCGGTTCATCAAGCAGCATTGCTTTTGGTTTTCTTATTAACCCGCGCCCCAACGCTACTCGCTGCAAATCGCCGCCGGCAAGCTGTTTTGGTTTTTTCTTGAGAATGTGTTCAATCTGAAGAAGCTTTGCTATTCTGTGAACTTCGCTGTTGATAGTGGATTTATCTACACCCTGTGTTTTTAATGGAAAGGCGATATTCTGGTAAGTAGTTAGATGCGGATAGAGTGCAAACAGTTGGAATACAAAAGCTATATCCCTTTTTGATGCCCTAAATTGGGTTACATCAATATTATCAAGGAAAATGCTCCCGGCTGTTGGAAGCTCAAGACCGGAAATCATTCTTAATGTTGTAGTTTTCCCGCAGCCGGAAGGACCCAGAAGTACAAGAAATTCTTTATCCCTGACTTCCAGATTTAAATCTTCTACTGCAGTGAAATCTCCAAATTTTTTATACACATTCTTTAAAACTATATCAGCCATGCTGCTCAACCTCTACTGTTTGTATTATTTTCTAAAGCTTTGGAACTTATTACTTTTATCGTCACATACCGGCAAAAAGGGTTTTAAGATAATTCAACCCCTTCTCTGCCAATGCATAGCCATCTTTTTCTGTCTGCCGCCATATTGAAGCAGCTCGAGCTATTATTTCCACTTCCGGAGTGAACGATTCAATAACTACCCACCTATCATAAGAGGTATCCTTTAACGCCTGAGCAACACCTTTCCAGTCAACCTGTCCTGTGCCTGGTGCACCTCTGTCATTCTCGCTGGCATGAAGCAGATAGAGCAAATCTCCTGCTGAGCGTATTGCATCGGCAGAGCTCTTCTCTTCTATAGCCATATGAAAAGTATCAAGATGTATCTTCAGCATGGGGCTTCCTACTTCATCTATCATTTTCACGGCATCAGAACAGATATTCATAAAGTCGGTTTCAAAACGATTGAGCGGTTCCATTGCAAGATAAATACCTTTATCCTCGGCATATATACAAAGCTCTTTCAGACTCTCTCTTACCAGAGACCAATCTTTTTTTCTCTGTTCAGGCTCCACCATTTCTGCGCGCCCAACAGCTGAATAAAGCGGTCCGACAACTACTTCTGCACCAAGCTCAACCGCAGTATCAACTAAATCTTTTATATACTGTTTGCCGCCATCAATAGCACTTTGAGAAGGACCTCTAAGATCAGTTTCTGAACCCATAAGCGCACAGAGGCTTCCGCATACTAAATTATTCTCTGCAAGTTTTTCACTGATAAATCCGGTATCAATATCTCCCTTCTCCTGAATGGCAATTTCCACACCATCAAATCCAATCTCTTTGTATCTCGGAAATTTTGCTACTGCTTCATTGGTAAATCTTGCTTCAAAAAGCAAGGTGTTCATTCCATACTTAATACCCATATCTATTATCTCCTCTATTGTTCTACTGTTTTCTCCGGTTTCAAATTATTTGCAATATTCCACCATAGGAGTCCGTAAAACAGAACTGCGATACCATAGTGAAAGAGAAAAGCAGAAACCGGCTGGCAGAGAAATACAATACCTGCAAGCATGCTCCATAGTGCCATGGTAAGAAGATGCTTTCTTCTCACTTTGAAAACAATTTTTAACAGGACTATAGAAACTATGTAAAATCCAATGGCTATCCAAAATGCTGTTGACATATGCTTCTCCTATTTCCTTACTGCACCGAAAGAAATCCCTCTTACAAGATGCTTTCGCAGTAATATAGTTAAGATCATAGCCGGCAGTAGAAAGAGTACAGATCCAGCTGCTGCTGCTCCCCAGTCATAACCTAGAACACCCATCTGATAGGGCAGCCATGCAGGAACTGTCTGAGCGGTATTTCTAGTCAGGAGAAATGCAAAAGCATACTCATTCCATGAAAAGATGAATACAAATACTGCTGTCGCAGCTATTCCGGTAACACTCTGCGGAAGAACTACTTTCCTGAATGTTTCCCACCTGGTATAACCGTCAACCATTGCCGCTTCTTCATATTCCCGGGGGATTTCATCAATAAAGCCCTTTAGAACCCAAACAGCAAATGAGACATTAAATGCAGTATAGAGAAGGATCAATCCAATATGTGAATCGTTGAGTCCTACTGTTCTATACATAAGAAAGATCGGAATTACAACTATGACAGGAGGAAGCATTCTTGTGCTGAGAATAAAAAAGAGCCAGTTACCCTCCCCCTTAACTTTGAATCGTGAAAATCCATAAGCTGCCAATGTCCCAAGAATAATAGTCAGCAAGGTTGTGGTAATAGAAATAATCAAACTGTTTAAATATCTTTTTGGAAGGTCTCCGCGTCTAACTACCTCTTCGTTTGTATCTTCATACACAAGTCTTTCATACCACTTCATATCGGCCAGCTCTTCTTCAGTAGGAGCCTTACCGGGTGCATAGACTGTTCGTGCAGTAAAAATACGAATATAACTTCCTATACTGGGTTTGTAGATAAGTTTTGGCGGATACTCTTTTATCTGTGCCCAGGGTCTAAAAGAAGTATTAACTATATAAAAAAGAGGTATCATCATAATAATCGTAATAAGTATAAGAACAGCAATAATTACATAATGCCGTACTCCTTTGTCTTGTCGAATTTCTGCCATATCAGCCCTCCTGTTTTACCTTATTCAGATATTTGACGAATATTGATGTTATAGCGACCACTATCAGCAGCACGATATAACCAAGAGCTGAACCATAACCTGTTTTCCATGTCAGGAAAGTGTCCTTATAGAGTTTCATGGAAATAAGCGGAGGAGCCGATGACCCCGTCCCTGAAATGCCCATAGGCACATCGAACACTTTAAATGCCTCCATAACCCTGAATATAAGGGCAATCATGAGAAGCGGAGAGACCATAGGCAGGGTAATTCTGGTGAACTTGAACCACCAGGAGGCTCTGTCAACTTCTGCTGCTTCATAGAGAGATTTCGGGACTGCTGATAATCCAGCTATGGAGAGGAGCATGACAAAGGGTGTCCACATCCAGATATCCGCTATTACAAGCGCATAGATATTGATATCCGGATTTGAGGCCCAGTCAATCCGACCAAGTCCGAGAAGATAATTGAACATCCCCCAGTTTGGATCCATGAAAAGTTTCCACATCAACCCTACAATAACCGGAGACATTGTCATCGGCAGTACAAGCAGGGTCTGAAGAATTCCTCTTCCCTTGAACTTCTCCTGCAGCAGTAGTGCAATTCCAAATCCGAGAATCATCTCTCCTGTCACAGACATCAGCACATACTGGGCAGTTGTGACAAACCTGAGCCATACCGTTGGATCAGTGAGTAAAGCACCATAATTATCATTTCCGACAAATACTGGAGCGAATGATTTTCTCGCTGAAAATTCGGTAAAACTGAGAACAAGTGAGTACAATAGTGGAAAAATATTCACTACTATCAGTAAAATGATTGGAGGAAGAATACAAATCCGCACAAACGCCATATCGCTCATCTGTCTCTTTAACGGACCGGAAGGCTGAACGCTGTTTCTCTTTTTCATAAAAACCATACCTAGTTGTTTTTTTATTATCTTTAAAAAGAACCTCAGCCCAAACGGCTAAGGAGTCTGCTAATTAAGTGTTTCACAATTTCTTACGCCAGTACATGGAATAAAATTCATTAAATTTTATTCCATGTACCAGATTCGAAAGACTCCCGGTTCCCGGTGAATTTTCTTTAATAAACCCGGCTGTGCTACGAACACAGCCGGGATAGATTCTTACTATTATCAGAGATTAGTTGATAACTGCGTCCCATTCTTCGGTACAGTCCTGAAGTGCTGATTCAGCAGTTCCCTGACCACGAATTATGTATCCGCCAATCGTTCTTGAGAAAATTTCCATTAACTCACCATAGTCCGGATGACTCCAGAAATCTTTCATTATACTGAGAGACTCTGCAAATGCCGGATTGTAAGGTGCTGCATTGAGGAATGTGTCAGAATCAAGAACTGTTATTGAACAGGAATATCCACCAAGACTTGCCCATTTCATCTGAACATCGTCTCTGATAAACCATTCAAGCCACTGCATAGCAAGGTCTTGTTTCTTTGAATAAGAAATTACACTTGCTCCCTGGCCGCCAAGTGCTGAGAATTGTCTAACAACTCCATCTGCACCTGTCTGCGGAGGACAGGCAAAATAGCCGGTGTCTTCAGCATAAGGGTTAGTTGCACTGTTTGCGAGTGCAGGAAGGAATGCATAGAAGTTACAGGTCATTGGTACGATACCAGCAGTAAAAGCGTCATTTGCTTTTACGAAGAATGCATCATTAAATGCTGGTGGAACATATTGAAACAGTTTCTTGTACATCTCGATACCTTGTGCTGATTCAGGAGTATTCAGGATTCCATCAACCTGTCCGGTTGCATAGTCTCCGAGGTCTCCGCCGTATGTCCAGATCATCTGTTCTGCAAACATAGCAAGAGAATCGTATCCATTATCACCATAAATACTTATTCCGTAGAATCCTTCATCTGGATTATGAAAAAATTCTGCTATATCAAGCATCTGGTCCCAGTTAGCAGGAATATCAAGTTTGTAACCGTATTCAGCCTGAAAAGCTGCCATGTTATCAGCGTCTTCAAACAGATCTATTCTGTAAGCCCAACCTAAAGTGTCACCTTCAGCAGGGATTCCCCAGAATTTTCCTGATTTTGCAGGATATTCAGCATAAGCTGCAACAGAGGATGGCGTAAATTTGCTTCCCAGATCATTTTCATTAAAGAAATCTGTCAGATCTACATAGTGGCCGCTGTCAGCCATGTTTCCAAGATCCTGGCTGTCACCAATTATAATATCCCAGGCATCACTTCTTGCGATCATTTCCACATTATACTTCTGTACAAATGTCTCCCAGGGAGTTTGTTCTACTATTACCCGGATTCCGGTTTCAGCAGTAAAATCATCACTCAGTTTCTGCAAATAGTCAGCAGGAGCCCATTGTGCCCAGTTGATAGTTATAAACTGATCCCCATCGGCAGCTTCCTGATCCCCGCCGGCAAACACAAACGAAACGCTGAAGATCAGCGCCATCAATAAGACTAGTACCATGTAACACTTAATGTTTCGCATATAGTAGAAATATGCTATACTAAAAAGTAACAATACAAGGAGGTGGATATGCCACCACGATACCGGGTTACTTTAAGTAAGCAAGAACGAGAAGA
>Ga0307988_1000910_pt1 | contig 18415 bp, 13 predicted proteins | sample EllFjometagen183_FD_203166 | JGI IMG/M metagenome (GOLD analysis project Ga0307988, IMG submission 203166) | Marine microbial communities from Ellis Fjord, Antarctic Ocean - #183 | ecosystem: Environmental > Aquatic > Marine > Unclassified | place: Southern Ocean | collected 2014-10-08 | reverse complement strand
TGGGAGACTGGCAGCTCATTGTTGAAGGTGCCAATAGTTATTCTCCCAACCCGACTAAAAGAGCTGAAAGAAAGCAAATGGAACGCCAGGTTTATAGAGACAAGGGTGTTCTGATTGCAGCTGATTTCCTGGTGAATTCAGGGGGTGTCATTTATGCTGCCCATGAAAGAATTATTCCGACACCGGATCATCTATTAATTCCAAAGGAAATATCAGAGAGTCCGGATACCATTGAAACCTGGTTAACCAAGCATAAGGATGATTTTGCCAACCTTGCAGAAATGCGCAGAAAAGCTGGCGTTAAAAAACTTGAGATGGTGATCCGGAGAAATATGGAAGAGCTGATTGACGGTCTTTGCAAAAATCCGGGCAGTCTTCCCTGTGAGATTGCCGAACAGATCAGTATTCAACGGATTTCTTCAATGGAAAGATCAAAGATAGGTTGATATATCCGATACGGAAGGTTTTTTGTGGCAGAATGGAATGAGCAATAGTTCCATTCTGCTTTTGGAGGAAAACATATTAAGCATCTGTATGATGCTTCTGCCAATTAAAGGATATTAAAAAGCAAAATAGAAAGACGTATACCTTGAAAGAAAATGTTAAGGGCTATTGGATAATTTTTGCTCAGTCATCGGGAAATCTTTTTTTAGAATCTGTTAAAATGTGATCTATATATTATAAAAATTATAGTGAAAGATTGGCTTGTGACAGAGGTTGAGGATTATATAATTTAATACCAACTGACAGAGCAAAATTTTTGCCAAACACAAGATATAAATTCAAATTTAATTAAATATCAGAAGAGCGCTCAAGCTATTATGTGACTTCTAAAAAGCTTGAAGAACAAAAAAACAACCATTATCCTTGAACCGGAATTTGTTTTTTATCCAATACCTTTCGAATGGTCTGTGATATTTCTGTCATAGTAATCGGTTTCGTGACATAGGCTGCTATTTTCAGAAGTTTTGCCTTTTCTTCATCAATCATGCTGCTGTGACCCGTGCAGATAATGACAGGAATATCAGGGCGGATTTCCATTAGCTTTTCAGATAATTTAACACCCGTCATCTGGGGCATGGTCATATCCGTTATAACCAAATCAAACCGATCAGGTTTGGATTCAAACAGATCCAATGCTTCAACAGGGTTCATTTTAGTTTCAATCTTATAGCCTAAACGCTCAAGCATCCTTTTAATCATAGCTGCAATGGATATTTCATCATCAACAAAAAGAATAGCTTCATTACCACAAAAAGGTTCCTTGGTTGTCTTCTTTTCCGTCTTAGATTTTTCAGTTGCCTTTGGGAATAGAATATTGAATGTAGTACCTTTGCCGGGGTTACTGTCAACGGTAATGGTACCATTATGATTTTTAATAATACCATGAACTATGGAAAGGCCCATGCCTGAACCTTTGCCTACCCCCTTGGTGGTAAAATAAGGATCAAAAATCCGGTCTATGATGTCAGGATTTATCCCTGGGCCAGTATCACTGACCCTTATCTTGATATGCTCACCAGGGTTCAATTCAGGATACTTTTTTGTTGATTTATCGTCCAAAATGACCTTTTCCACAATTACGCCTATAGTTCCACCGGTCTCTTCCATGGCATGGGAAGCATTGATGCAAATGTTCATTATGATCTGGTTGATCTGGTTCGGGTCTGCAAGAATAATTGCATCCTTGATTTGAATATCCTGCTCAATATTAATAGCGGTTGGAATCGTTGACCTCAAAAATTTGAGAGCATCCTTAATAACAAGGGCAATTTCTATGGGTTGCATTTTCTGTTCGACTTTGCGACTGAAGCTGAGAAGCTGCCTTACAATATTTTTTGCCCTCAGACTGGCTGTCTTGATTTTTGTAAGATTGGAATGCGCAGGGTTCCCTTCCTGAACATCATCCAGGGCCAGTTCCGTGTTTCCCAAAATAATACCCAGGATATTATTAAAATTATGGGAAATACCCCCTGTCAGAGTACCAATAGATTCCATTTTTCTAGCTTGTCGAAGTTCTTCCTCAAATTTTTTGATTTTTGTTATGTCAGTAGCTATTTGGAGTTTTACCAAGCGCCCATCTGTCCATTCAATAGCGCGATCTTTGTAGAGATAATCCTTCCCTGTTATGGTATTCTTGCCTTGCCATGTAATTACACCAGTTGGTTTTTGATTTTTATCCACCAGTTGCTGAATCCTACAGTGATTACATGGTGCTGAATTCCCATGAAGAGCTTTGTAACAAAGTTCACCTGTCATATCCCTGCCAAGAGCTTTTACCAAATATTTATTCATAAAAAGCAGCTTATAAGTATCCAAATCAGAGACATGAATGGTTGCGTCAATACTATTCAAAACCTTTAGAAATCTCTCCTGAGAATTTTTCAGAGCCTTTTTAGCCAGTATTTGCTCTGTCACATCAAGCGCAGTAAATGTAATCTCTCTTAACAGGTTATTTGGGTACGTAGGTGTAGCCTTCAGATTCACATTAATTATATCACCATCTTTCTTTTTCCATAAAATTTTCATGCTTGCTATACTGTTTTTACGAATCTGAAAGAAAATTTCGTTTTTGATATCATCATAATCTTCATTGTTCATATAGAGCAATTTCATTGTTTGGCCAGTTAATTCATCTTCTTTATAGCCAGTCATTTTGCACAACACCTCATTAACCTCTTCAAGAACTAGATTGCTTAGAACTCCAATACCAGTTGGAGCGGATTTAAATATGCTTTGCAGGTGTTCTTTATTTTCTATAAGATTTAATTCAGCCTCTTTTCGAAGAATAGACGACTTGGCAATACGCCAGCCACCCAACAATAATATAAATATTAATATCAGTAGAATTATGGCAACAAGTACCGTTTTTTGATTTTTGTTATGATATAAAATTTCAGAGGGTATTAAGGAAACAATCTTCCATTGATATGATCTTGCTTCTAATTTTCTTTTGCTTGAACCGAAGGGTTGTCCAGATCCGCTGCTGGTTTTCTGCCCTTCAAGCAAAGGGTAAACGGTTTTATAGGTATACAGACCTTGTGCCGTTAAAAATTGAGATTTATCCTTTTTCTTTATTGTTTTCCAAACTTCTGGATATAAGTTTTCGAAGGTTTTATCCTTTCTATCTTGATACATGAAACCCCACAAATTGTCAGAGTAGGGACCTTGGAGCCAATATCCATCAGCATTAATCAACATTGACTGATGCCCTTTTGAGATGCTTGAGTGATTAATAAAACGCTTTAGCATTTTTTCGCCAAAATAATTAAGCAGTACGATACCTTTTTTGACTCCATTCTTGTCGAAAACAGGTGTGGCAAATCGGATCATTGGTTTTAAAGGTTTTTCAATTTTACCATGCTCAATGTTTAGATCGAGAGGGGAAACAAAAATTTCTCCCGGATTGAGACTAAATGCATCTTCAAAATAGTATCTGCCCTTTTTATTTTGTAGTTTTTCTTGAGGGATAATGGCAGGATTCCCGTTGTTATAATTGATTCTGATTGTTTCCTTTCCATGGTCATTCAAAAAACGTATTTGGTCATAATTTTTTCGATAATTAGATGCAATTAAAAATTCTTTCTCTAACTCTGAAATAGCTTGTGACACCTGTGCTTTTTCAAGGTTCCACATCTCGTAAAATTCTTCTTGGTTTGCGAGAATGATTAAGTCAGTTGTAACCTGTCGAATACTTTCCTCGAGACTTAACGTTTGCATATCAATATTATTAATAGCATTGATTTTATGTGTATTTAATTCAAAATGATAACTAATTCGAAGGAGGCCCAATGCTGTCACCACGATTAATCCAGATACAAAAATAGCGATGGATATCGTCTTGATAAAAATTTTGTGTTGATATTGTTTCCTATTTGTTTTTTCGAAGGAAGAAGTTGTTTTTTGCATAAATTTTATACAGCCCTCCAACTTTTTATCTATCTATTTTAGTTGAAATGACATGTTGGATAGTTAAGTCGATATCTAATATCATTTAACCATGAAACAAAAACTATTAATAATTTTACTATGTTCTCCATAATAAATTGAGAATAAGAGTATCAATAATAATTTTGTCTCAAATTATAAGCAATATAAAAAAAATAATCCACAAGCTATCCCAGATTTCATAGTGAATCTTTATGGTATAATCGCTCAAGAGTCAAACCCTCCAATTTATCAAGCGTTTCTTTCACCCGTCCTGGTTTTCTAACTTTTTCCCAAATATCACATATAGTATAGACAAGTTTTTCAGTTTCAGATTTGAAAGTCAAGTATATGGGGAAATTTTAAATCAAAGAAATCAACCCCCCCAATAAAGTTAATTAAAGATCAACTTGATTTTTGTTCAGACCCGGGAAGGAATTTTCTGAAATCTGACAAAATGATGTAAATATATTATAAAATTTATAGTGAAAGATTGGCTTGTGACAGAGGCTGAGGGTTATATAATTGAATTAAAAATTCAAAACTGAAAAAGCTTCATATACCACATATTGGGGTTACCAAATCTTATCTGGACTGGGTCTTTAAAACACTATTGAACGCCTATAAATAGGGCCTCATAATAAACTGTTATAGACAAAGTAGTCGACCTGGTGCATGAATTGTTTCAGCCCTGAACGGTTAAGATTATATCTGGTATTTTAAATAATTTTAGGACCAGCGAAAGATAGAGATTGGATAATTATACAGAAATCTGACCATGTTGCCGATGAGACTGGAAATAGGAACTTATCTCAGGACGAATCGCTGTAAACCTAACCGAATGGATATAACCGCTGCCTTTTGACGGCTTAATGACTTTTCCATAAAAATCCTTGGTTCCAAGATCCTCATCTACATCAAGCAAGTTCATCTTGAGATTCGTCAGTGGAGAAACAGGTTCATTCAATTCAATATCGCAACCTCTTTTCGAGAGTCGGGTGATGCGACCTTCTGCTCCTTCCTTTCCTACGTGCTTCCCACCGATCACCTTATATCTTATAGGGATTAGTCGTGTAAGGCCAACCATAGACGGTTCCTTATGATCCAAAGCAAGATTATATTCACCACCAATGCCACCTACCTCGTAAATAGTTATTGGAGCTTTAGCCCCTTTAGGCATCACCTCCTTTTGGCCGTCGATACGAAGAATTTCTCCAGCTTTCTGCTTTACCGATTCAGAAATGAGAATCTGCCCACCAACCGTATAGGACTCAATCCGGCTGGCCATGTTCACTCCGCTGCCAATAACCGTGTATTTGCTTCTCTTGCTGGAACCTATGTTTCCTACAATGACATCAGATTCATTGAGTCCTATTCCCATTTCGAGTTCAGGGAGACCCTTGGCAAGATTCTCTTCATTTACCACGGCCATAGCGTTCTGCATATCAGTAGCGCAGGCAATGGCTCTTCTGGCACGGTCCGGCATTTCTTGGGGTGAACCAAAAATCACCAGCAAAGCGTCTCCTATGATCTCGTTTACTGTACCGTTGTATTTCAGCACCACATCCACCATTACCTCGAAATAGGCGTTAAGCATCTGCACTACCCGCTCTGGTTCAAGACGCTCTGATAATGCAGTAAAGCCCCTTAAGTCGGTCATCATTATTGTTACTTTTCGTCGTTCTCCACCCAGCTCCAGAGAAGAAGGATTCTCGATGAGAGAGTTCATCACCTCGGGCGATAGATAGCGGCCGAACATCTTCTTTAGAAATTCAGCAAGTTCAGTTACCTGTGCTTCCCGTTTTTCAATAACGTCCTTTTGCCAAAAATTCAACCGTGTTGTGGCCTCACGTTGGTACGTGGCGAAAACGCAGAATCCGTTAAGGCCACCGAGAAAGAGAAACTGCAAGATTGCGTCGACTGTGTTCATATCGCTTGAAAAAAATGCCACAAATATGAATCCAAACCAAATAGCATGTACAACAAGCACTGAATAGACAAACCTTAGGGGCAGAGCAAGAGACACTGAAACCGTGTGTATAACGATCAAAACAAAAACATATGACTGGAAATCTGAACCTTGAAGAATAATGAGGCCATATGCGTAAAACCAGCCGAGCAAAATCCCGCTGGCAGAAATCACAAGTTGCATGTAATGGACACCAGGTGGCAGGAAACGAAAATAGAGAAACGACAGCGCAATGAACCCCAAGCCGTAAATCATCATATTGCGCAGAAAAGTCAGGTGTGGCACAAGCGCCATAACTACACCCAGCCCGATGGCGAAGATAAGTAAAATAAACGGGAAATAGGTAAGTGTGACTCGAAGAGCATTTTTCCCATATTCGTCGAGAAATGCACTCTCTAATGCCGGATCTTTGAAGGAAAGGGTAAGACGATTAAGTTTGTTGCGCTCGATAAAGTTCATAAGACTTTCCACATATTGTTGTTAAATCCAACAGTTGAAAATTGTTGGTCTCGCCAAAAAGCCAATATTTCACCAGCCCGGGCTTTTTAACTTTTTCCCAAAGACCACATATAGTATAGACAAGTTTTTCAGTTTCAGATTTGAAAGTCAAGTATATGGGGAAATTTAAAATCAAAGAAATCAAACCCCCATGAACCTTTATTGGAGATAAAGATAATTTTTGTTCAGTCACCGGGAAATCTTTTTTTAGAATCTGCTAAAATGTGATCTATATATTAGTAAGTGTAATCTGGAAGGATGCCCGAGCATGAGGCCCTTGGCTTATATAATTGAATAAAAACCTCAAAACTGGAAAAGCCCTATATACCATATGTGGGGGTGCCCAAATTTCGTCAAGATTGAGCCCTATTAATAATAGTGCCTCCCTTTCAATCCATCCTTGCGGAAGAAAAATCAGAGACATAGTCCACACCATATCAGAATGGATATCTGAGCTAATATTGAAAAATCTTAATGTTTTATACTAATTCAAGTCAAAGAAAGTTGCCATGTTTCTTAATTTTAACTTGAACCTGAGACGAATTTATATTATCTCTCATCAATTGTGATAAAATTAAATTTAAATAAAGATGACAACCACTTAAATTAATACATGCATAGAAGATCCTTTTTAAAAAAAACAGCTTTATTGCTCACTCTGGCGAATTCTCCTTTTGTTTTTGCTGCAACACAGCCAAAAACAGATAAGATACAGACTGGATCTTTTGATTTGCATATAAAAGATCAATTGGCCAAAAAGCGAAAATTTAATCAATCCTACACTGAAGACATCTATTTAGACAAAAACAACCTTACTATTTTAGATTCTGCTTTCAAACGGATCAAGAGAACACAAAAGACGGTTGGGTATGCCAATTTCAGTTTATTAAATTTTGATGATGCAATAAAAATATCCAATGCCTATTCATCCATTGGTTCCTTTTCAAAAAAAGAACTCAGTTTTCTTGAAATGATTTTCTATTCTCATGTTGAAGAATATGGATTTATGGGTGAAAAACTCATCAAAACAATTACAAATAAGGTCGTTAAAAAAGAAGTTGAAAAAATCCCTTCCACGGGTAACTATCTTTACCGCGGTAAACCCACTCAGATGTACAATAAGATTAAAAAAGAAGTGGGAAAAGATGTGATATTGACATCTGGTGTACGAAGTATCATGAAGCAATTTCTTTTGTTTTTAAATAAAGTAAATAAAAATAAGGGCAATCTATCCATGGCCTCCAGATCTCTGGCACCTCCGGGATATTCATTCCATGGTATCGGAGACTTTGATGTAGGGAAAAAAGGATACGGCATCCACAATTTCACAGAACGATTTACAAAAACAAATGTTTACAAACGGTTGACTGATCTTGGTTATATAAAATTCAGATATGAATGCGATAACGATCTTGGTGTAAGATTTGAGCCCTGGCATATTGAAGTTATTTAAAAAGCAAAACGTATTTAAAGGGCTTATTATAGGCCTTTTTTTTTCTTTTCGATCAACCCGGCATTTTCATCTAATGCAATCCCCAATTTGGGATTTTCTGTCCATAAACTTGAATCAGATATAGCGGGCAATACCTTGTTAATTATTGGTGGAATACAAGGCGATGAGCCTGGCGGATTTAATGCTGCATCCCTTATTGTTACCCATTATGAAATACACTCGGGCAATGTTTGGGTGGTACCTATAAACGCCACCGGTGTGTATATCAAAGGAGCAAGAAAAATTAAACCCGACAATGAGGCCAGGGTTATTTTTGCGATCCCAGGCAATGATGGTCCATTTAAACTACAAGGGAAAATTGTCAGAACGGATCAAACCGGGTAGCCATCAACTTTGAGAACTTAACCCCTTATTTAAAAAAAATCCTTGATGATACTATTTGGAAAACAAAGGCAGTATAGGAAAATGTGATCTATATATTATAAAATAGAATTTGTAAGAATGCCCGGCCATGAGGTCCTTGGCCCATATAATTGAATAAAAATCTGAAGGTTGAAAAAGCCCTATATACCAGATGTAGGGGTATCCAAAATTGCCTGGGCTGAGTCATTAAAATGCCAGTCCACATTGAAACAAGGTAGGAAAAAAGGGTTTAAAAATAGACACATTAAACACCTTTTTACTATACCGGAATCCATTCCCATTAAGGATATTTCCTATTTAAAATTATTAAGAATACAAATGGTATCTTTTCCAATTTCAGATCCGGAAAAACCTTGGATAGGATAATCCTTGATTATAGCTAACCGAGCCTTGCATAGGATGTGTAACTCGTACATAAATTTTTTATTATAGCATGCTTCGCAATAATTTTGGAATGAAAACCATAGTTAAACCTTTATACCTGAGACAGTGGTTCGAATCTTATAAACTGAGGTCTGAGCTGTAATATACAGGGTTTGTCCATCATCTCCCCAGGCGCAGTTGGCCGGCGGTTCAGGAGTAACGACTGTACCCAGATGATGGCCACTGCTATCAAGCACCCAAATACCCCCTGGACCCGTACAATAGATATTGCCGGCTTGATCAAGTTTCATTCCATCAGGAGAACCCGGGGTTTTTATATTCATATCACAGAATATTTGCCCGGTGCCGAGAGTTCCATCTTCTCGAACTTCGCAAACACGTAAATGCCTGCGTGATGGAGAAGAATCATCAATATAAAGTTTGCTTTCATCCGGTGAAAATGCAAGACCGTTCGGGCATTCAAAGTCATCTGCGACCACATCCATGATACCGGTTTTTATCGAAATCCGGTAAACTGCCTGAATAGGCTGCTCCTGTTCATTTGCCTGGATACCATAAGGTGGATCAGTAAAATATATTGAACCATCACTTTTAACGATTACGTCATTTGGGCTGTTCAATTTCTTGTCATTAAATTTATCAGCAAGAATTGTAATAGCCCCATCTTTTTCTGTACGGGTTAAGCGTCTTGAACCATGCTCGCAAGCAATTAGGCGACCCTGTTTATCCAGTGTCAGCCCATTTGAATTGAAGCTGGGCTTTCTCAATATACCAACTTTACCTTTCTTATCCATCCTATATATTATACTTGAAGGGATATCACTAAATAGCAGGGTTTGGCTATTTTCCATCCATATCGGTCCTTCTGTAAATTGAAAGCCCGATGCCACGCGTTTTATTTTCATATTTTTCGATACGATTTCATAAAATGTATCTGTTATTGCATCAAGATGACCTTTGGGGAGCCTACTAAAAATGCGCTTCTTTATTGAACGTAGCTTTCCTTTTATTTTATAAATCATACAAATGGCCCCTTAAAAATCTTAGTGTTACCACGACAAAGGTTATCGAACATTTCATCAAATTCATCATTGTCCAATGGGAAAGTTACTGATTTATGGAGAATGGCTGACATAATAATTGCGTTTATCAATTCAATCGTTTTTAGTGAGCTTTCCCCTGAAATTATGGGTTGTTTGTCATTTTTAATTGCATCAATAAAGCTGTGAAAAAGTGCATAGTGGCCAATGGGTTTGCCCCGTTTTAACCAGTTTGTTTCCTGCAAACTCCATTTATACCGCGTAATTCGTCTGAGGATAACATTATCAAATCTTCTGGCCAAAGTCTTTATAAACGTATCATCATTTTTCCTAGGAAGGTTTATTTTTTCCCATTTGACTGCCGGCTGATAATGATGATCTTCCAGTTTTTTAGAAAGCCTTATAACTGAATCCTCAAACTTACCAAGTTGGATAGGATCATCCTGATCGTCTACCAAACTTTTTACTTCATTAAAAACAATCATTCCTTTATCGCCAACAACCTGCCTTGTGTTATAAATACCAGGCTGATTTATTGAAAATTGAAAATTTCCAAATGCTCCATTTTTAAAAAGAATATTCACACATGCGATGTCATCAAGTTCATTGTCATGAATCTGGTTACCAGCAAGGGCAGTCACTTCCATTGGGTCACCAAACAACCATTGTATTAGATCTATATCATGACTTGCCTGATTCATTAACAGACCACCACCGGAATGCTTCCATTTTGCCCGCCAATGGTTTTTTGAATAGTAGGCATTGGAGCGATACTGTGTCCAAGTCCATAATATCCGCATTATTTTCCCAATTTCACCCATATCAATAATTTCCTTCAATGCAACCGAAGACCGATGGGTCCTGTATTGGTGAGCAACACATATTTTAATCTTTTTTTCTTTGGCCATATTTACCATTTCTTCAGCCTCGGATAGCCTTATCGCCAGTGGTTTTTCAATGAGGACATGGATACCATTTTTTATAAAATCCATTCCCATCGGATGATGTAAATGATGCGGTGTTGCAATGGAAACAGCATCTATAATATCGGTATTAAGCAGATCTTGATAATTAGTAAAACCGAGGACTCCTAACTCTTTTGATTTTCGTTCAAGATAATCAGAGTCATTATCAACAATTGCTACCAATTCTAATTCGTTAAAGATTTTTGCGAAATGAATATGATATTTGCCTACACCTTTTATTCCAATAACAGCATATCGAATTTTATTCATTGATGTTTCTTTTATGTCCTCTGTCACAGGTTTTCTTTCATTTTTTTTGAAAAAGAGTTTCACACTCAATTGTTGAAAAATCAGAATAATTATATCTTTTTATTAATTTTTTCCTTATTTCATTGTTGGGTTCTTTAATAGTGTTTTTATTTAAAAAAATAATTTTAATTTTTTTATTGTTAATAACTTTAATAACCTCGTCAAAGAAAATTCTGTTTATATCATTGTTCTCATAAATATAATCCACGATTTTTTCTACCAGTTTTTTATTTTTTAGTTTTGGTAATAATTTCTCTGACATCTCTTTTTTATCGAGCAATAAATGCGACCAATCAGGAATAAAAAATCCATTATTCTTATAGATAGATTTTTTACAATTTGTTTCTTTTTCCCACGTTTTTACCATGGAGACATCATCATGGACGTGATGACCTCTAGGACCACTCCAAATAGGATACCACTTTGCATAACAGTAGCCATTTCTTTTTGTCACTCTTAATTTTTCATCAATTGCTTTTGAAAGGTTTTGAATATGTTCAAACACATTTAATGAATATACAAAATCAAATTCATTGGATAAAAATTTTAGATCTGTCCCATCCATTTTTAAAACAGTTACATTAGAATTGAGAGTAATGTTTTGAGGATTCTTCGGGAAATATGTGTTGATTCCTACGATAGATTTAACATAGTGGGACATTATATTTAATTCTTCAACGGAACATCCAATGTCTAATATCCTGATTTTCTTTGGACTATCAAACGATTTGTTTATTAAATTTAATAAATCAACAATATTCTTTTTTTGCCAGTCAAATAGTCTCTTTGAGTTTTCTATTTCAAATACAGAATGATTAATCATTTTTAATTCATTTGTTTGAATTTGAGAAAAATAACGTATTTCAAACTAATTTATCCTATTTAGAATTTTTAAATTTACTCAAGCCATGCCCTAATTGTGCCTCTTGATAGTTTGAAACCTCAATTATCAGTCCTGATTTGTTGTCAAATAGCTATGTAGAGAAAGGCCACCATCTATTTTAACGATTGCCCCGGTTGTAAATCGAGAAAAATAATCGGAAGCCAAATAGACAGCGCTTCTACCGATGTATCGCGGATTTATTGAGCATTTATGCAACGGTGTTAATTCATGATACAAGGAGTTTTGTTGTTCATTTTCAACTACCCATCCAGGCGCAATTCCGTTAACCCGTATATTGTCTTTTGCAAACTCCATTGAGAGCTCTTTTATCAGCATCCCCAGCGCAGCCTTAGAGCTGCTGTAACTTGATGAGCCGAAAATCGTCTGTTGATGGATAGAGGTGATAAAAATGATGGATCCATGGATTTTATTTTCAATCATCGTCTGAACAATATTCTTTGTCAGGTAAGAAGGGCCAATCACATTCGTGTTAAATACTTGCTGCCACTCGCTGATATCAATTTTCCGGAATGGTTTTATTGAAGGGGTCATCCCAACGTTATTAACCAAGATGTCTATATGGATGGATTCTTTTTTCAGAGTTGAAAGGAGCTTATCTAATTCATCAATATTTGAACAATCAAGATTAAAGCCTCTGGTGATGATATTGTTAGTGAGCATCTCGTTTTCAAGTCTTAGGCATTTTTCAGCTTTTATATCGGTAAAATAGATCTGGGCTCCCTGTGCTGCCATCTCCTTGCAGATACTTTTCCCAATGTTTTCTCCGGCTCCGGTTACAAGTACTTTTTTCCCTTTTAACAATCCTGAATCAAAAGAAATAGTAGCCTCAGGGGGAAGATTTGGAAGCACTGGCTCATTGGGTATTGATGAGGCTTGTGTATTCTGGGTCACTTTTTTTTTAAACAAATGTTTTATATAGTTTCTCAATGATGGTATCATAATATTTAAATGCAATTCATTATTCGCTTATTTCATCTTTTTTTTCGATCCATGGAGGCTTTCAGGACTTTTAAATAATCCTTCATATGATGACGTTTGGTAATCCCCTGATTGGTTTTATGAATCCGTCTTCTCATGACAGTATCAGGAAGCATTTTGTATTTTAAGCCGGCTTCCTTTGCTCGTTCAAACCAGTCTATAAACTCAGCTAACTGCAAATCTTCTCTTAAAAGACCCACTTTTAAAAATGATTCTTTTTTTATCAGCATCGATCCCATCAAATATCCCGGCATTTTTTTTAACTCTTCTCTCAGGATATTCTTACCAGATTCAGCTTCAACGTCGGGACTGATGAATTGTTCTGTGGTACCGAAAACCATATCAATATCAGAATGTGTTTCCAGGATTTTGTATTGCAATGTAAGTTTGTTGCCAACCCATAGATCATCCGCATCAAGAAAGGCCAACAATACACCTTTTGCCATTAGTATACCTGTATTTCTTGCCGCGGCAGCACCCCTGTTTTCCTGTTTTTTATAAATAATGATATCAGAATATTTTTGTATAACTTTGTCGCTGTTATCGGTTGATCCATCATCGACAGCAATAATTTCCATTGGTGAATAATCCTGACTACAGATGGTATCAATTGCAGCACCCAGGTATTTTTCAGCGTTAAAGATCGGTATGATGGTACTTATCATTGGTTTGTTCATTATTCCACCTATTTCATGTTATTGGCAGCCTGCTTTTTCCTCTGCACTGATTTTCTTAATGCTTTTAGCAGGTTGATATTATTTTTCTCAACATTAAGGGAAATATTTTTATCGTGGACTCTTTTGTTTAATAGCAGGTTCGGCAGTACAGCCATTGCCGTTTTCATGTCACTGGTACGGCTGAACCAATCAACATCCTCGGCTGTACTCAGGGTCGTATCAAAAAAACCGACCCTATCAAAGACCTCTCTTCTTGCGACCAGCGTTTCCATTATTCTACCAATATGACTGCCATTAAGCAGAGTTTTTCTAAAACCGGGTGGTGGTTGACAGCCTTTTTCGAGAAAATATTTAAAATAGGCAATTGTAAACTGAAGGTCAGGGTGCTGTTCCATATACTTTAGCTGTGTTGATAGTTTGTCTTGAGTCCACAGGTCATCATGTGAAAGAAAGGCTATAAACTTACCTTTTGCGGTTTTTATGCCCAGATTGTATGCATCGGAAATTCCCTTGTTTTTCTGCCGGACACAGGAAACATCGGTATAGGATCGAGCGATCTGAGCAGTCTTGTCTGTGGAATTTCCATCAATAACAATAATCTCATCCGGAAGATACTCTTGTTCCAGAACACTTTTTAACGCTTCGGATAAAAACCTTTCACCATTACGCACCGCTATTATAACACTTACATTTGTTTTTTTCATTTCACACCTGTTTGCATTTTCGTTTCCGATCTATTGCTTTTTTTAAAGACAGAAGCAGTCCACTATTCCTAAGTTTTTTTTTCAACACCATATTTTTGTCATGAAATCGATAATATAATACTATTTCATCCAGAATTTTTATGGATGAGGCTTTCTCCTTGGCTTTAAGATACCAGTCAACATCCTCACTATAACGAAGGCTTTCATCCAGTAATCCTATACTATCGAAAACTGCTTTTCTAAATAAACCCGCACCAAATAAAAAGGTAAAAAAAGGTTTGTCAAATGGTAAGTATTTTTCTTTTTGATCTTTGCAGATAACCCATTTTAAACATTGAATCTGTCCCAATACCATTTCCAAAGATCTATCTTTTTCAAGGGCCTTTATCTGCAGCTCCAGTTTTTGACTGGACCAGAGATCATCTGCATCCAGAAAGGCAATAAGCTCTCCCCCGGCAGAGAGTATCCCTTTGTTTCGCGCTGATGCAGGGCCATAATTCTCTTGTTTAAGACAGCGAATATTACCGGGAATTTTGGATATGATCTCTGCTGTCCTGTCAGTGGATCCATCATCAACCACAATTATTTCTAGGGGTTGATAATTTTGACTGAGAATGCTCTCCACTGCGTCTTCAATAAAAAACTCACCATTATATACAGGAATAATAACGCTCACAGAGTATCTGTCATCTTTCATATTGGATTTTATCCTCAATTTGAAGAAATCCTTTATTAAATTTGATCACTTCAATATGTTTAATTCAGGATCCAGAGTTCGAACCTGATCCAACGCTTTTTTAAAAATATGGAGCTTGTTTTTTTGTACAAAACTTTCATTGAGTGTCATGTTGCCGCCGTGTCGCCTTACATGCAGGGTAACTTCTTTAATCCTTTTTACCAGAATATTGAGTGACAAGGTTTTTTTGAACCACTCCGTATCTTCGCCACATGTGAGATATTGATCAAACAGACCAGCTTTTCGAAAAACTGATTCCCGGTATAATGCCGCACCAATGTAATCGCTGAAAGATTCCCGGGGATTTCCAATAAAGTTGTACTCACCTGTCTGTTCAGAAATCTCCATCAGTTGGGCATAACCCCGAACCACCATAACCTCAGGATTTTCAAGCAGGTATGCTACAAGAACGTTCAGATTGTTCTCAGGCCAGAGATCGTCAACATCCAAAAATGCGATAAACTCTCCCGATGCATCTTTAATACCCCGATTCCTTGCTGAAGCAGGGCCTTGGTTATCCTGATAAAAATATCGGATGTCCTTATTAAGAATTTCAACAACGGCTCTGGTATTATCTTTTGACCCGTCATCAACAATTATAATCTCAAGGGCTGGATAGTTCTGATCTATAATGTTTTTAACTGCATCGTGAATAAACTTTTCACCGTTAAATACAGGAACAATTACACTAATTAATGGGAGGTTGTTAACATTCTCCTTTTTTTTCTTTTTAACGGTGTTATTCTTTTTATCATAAACAGACTTACTTAGAAAATCTGCTATCGTATGAGGGATTTCATTAATTTGGGACCCCAGCTCAAGGGAAAAACTCGGTATTAATTTCGAAGCTTTGTTAATAAATTCATGTGTGTGGTACCCAACGCCGGGAAGCTGTGACATGGTAGTAAAAGACATGGCCCGCTGAATTTTCCAGTAGTCAATCGGTTGTATGGCTGTCTCTTTTTGATTTATGATCTCAGGCATGAAAAGTGCTTTTAACTCCATACTTGGAACAATTTGTTTTTTTAAATGGGGATATAGAAACATCACTGCTTTTTCCTGGTCCAGTTTTTCAGGATTGTCCACAAACCTTTCAAACTCCCGCAGGTTGACGAGTTGTTCCGGTTCCAGCTTTGCTGAGCAGTAAAGACTGTGCACTTTTGGTTCCGGCTCAAGTTGAACGATAAGATAATCATCTGCAAGATAATAAAAGCCTGACTTCAGGCATACCAATGATGTTGTTGATTTACCGGAACCTCCTTTTCCTGTTATGAGCACAGCACCATGTTTGGTACCCACGGCAGCTGCATGAAGAAGCTGGCGGTTGTTTTTTTCCATCCACCAGTGCAAAAGTGTTCTCAAAGGAGAGGCATATACCCAAAATGGAAGGGACTGTGCATTTTGAACCCAGTAAACACCCTTGCCTGAGTCAAGGTCCATAACATTAACCGAAAATTCGATCCAATGGAAAGCCGTCTTAATCCGTTTGCTGTGAAATCCCCAGATATCTCCCCTGTCTGTAAAGCTTTCCCGCTCGCATGGAGCTTGCACCATAGGGATACCAGTTGATTGACTATCCCAGATTAAGAGTGTCAGGTCTACTGAATCCGGATCTTGGATTCGAAGGTGTCCCAGTGCTGGTGTTAAGGCATCAATTAGCCCATTGCCGGCAAAGGACAAACAGATTGTAAACCCACCAATGTGATAAAAATATTTAATTTTACCGACAGCATTTGCGGCCTGATTATATCTGGCACAACATTCATCAAAAAATTTAAGCTGCTCTGATTCTGTCTTCTGACTTTCATCCATAGGCTTCCCCTGTTATGCTTATGATACTTGAAGGATCACTATGTTTAGCTGATTTATACTTGCGAAGATTTTTCTGATCAAGCAGATAAACAATATCAGCGAATTCTATCACACTTTTATCATGACTGATGATCAGGATCGCTGGTTTTTGCTCAAGGCTTTGAAGGCTGTCCACCAATCGCTTGATTGCTCCGGCATCCAGATGATTAGTGGGCTCATCAAGGATGAGAAGTTTGGGTGAAGACATAAGAGCCCTTGCTATGCTCAGTCTTTGGCACTCTCCACCTGACAGTAATACGCCTTCTTCACCGATTTGTGTGTGGTAACCGTTTGGAAGCTTTTGAATAAAATCATGGGCAAGCGCTTTTTTTGAAACTTTAATTATTGTACTATCATCAACATTGTCTGATATGCCATAGATAAGATTTTCATTAATAGTTCCGGAAAACAACGGCGGGTGCTGCATTACAACACCGATTGACCGGCGGAGATGGTTCATGTCTAAATCATTATAAGATTGATGATCAACACGTGCACTACCTTTGTTTGGTTTATAAAATCCTAAAATCAAGTTTAAAATGGTGGTTTTCCCGGTGCCGTTTTTTCCAATAATGGCTATTTTTGATCCAGGCTCAATTTTTAGGTTAATATCCTCCAACACGGGTTGACTATCATATTGAAACCAAACAGATTCAAGTGAGAACCTACCTTGAGGATTAATTTTTTTAATGCCCGTGTATGGCTGTAAATCATCCAAAGATGATAGATTGTTAAGCGTTACAAGGGATTCGTTTCCTGCCACTATTTGAGTAAATGAAGAAGTGATTGAACTGACGTGATTATTCAGATAATTTGCTGCAATAAAAAAAGAGATAAGCTCCCCTATCGTCATTGCTTCATTCGCTACAGCACTGCCACCAACAGTAATAATAATAATTGCAGATAATCGGGTGATAATTCTCTGCAAATTACCATTATAAGCGTTTATCAAGAACATGTTCACAGTCGATAAACGAAGTTCATCCAAAATATCTGACTGCTTGGCAATTTCCTGTTTTTCTGCAGACTGTATTTTTGTCAAGTCCATATATCGGAGAACAAAAAATACCCCATTACTGAAACGTTCAAAGACACGCTGAAATTTAAAGACCTTTTTTTTTACAAGTTTTCCCATATATTGATTTGAAAAGAAAATTACCGGTCCAAGCAACATTAAAAAAGCAAACAGATACCAGTTGAGAAAAAGAAGAATTATACAGAGCGCAATGCTGGTAAATATTGCAGGCAGAAGCGTCGAGATCAGCGTGTTGCTCATGTTACTTAGTCGCTCCGTATCTTGTACTAATCTAACCTGTAAAACTTTTTGATCTTCTCTTGTGTGAAAATTGCGCGAGAGTGAGTATAATTTTATGATAAGGTCTTTTCGGAGCGAAAAAATAGCCTTATGGATGATGTTTATGTGAATCGCTTTTAGCCATATAGAAATCCCTGAATTCAAGAGTTGAATACCAAAAATACCCAAACCGACCCAAGCAAGCAGATCGATTTCGCTGTTTGGAATTGCCTTATCAAAGGCAAAACGGATCAGAAATAAAATTGGAAGAATCATCAAACCTTGGGCAGCAGCAATAAAAGA
>Ga0307988_1000909_pt1 | contig 18416 bp, 21 predicted proteins | sample EllFjometagen183_FD_203166 | JGI IMG/M metagenome (GOLD analysis project Ga0307988, IMG submission 203166) | Marine microbial communities from Ellis Fjord, Antarctic Ocean - #183 | ecosystem: Environmental > Aquatic > Marine > Unclassified | place: Southern Ocean | collected 2014-10-08 | reverse complement strand
CCCACGCCGTGTACAACTTGCGCTTACAAGCGAGTGGCAATCTCAATTACGTCCATTATACATGAGTAGATTTCTACAAATGTTGGAAAAAGTGCTTATGGTATATCCAAATTATCCCGGCGTTCATGCCGCCAGAGCTATTTGTCTATCTTACTTAGGCCGTTTTGAGGAAGCTAAATGCGCTGCGGAATGTGAAATCAGAAAGCATCCAGAGTTTACAGCGGCAGGAGAAATCCTTCAAAAAATCAACTCAGCAATTAATTCCTAATCCCATTAGAGTGGTCTTAATAATAACATTATTGTTAGAAATTCGATAAAGCCTTAAAAAGATAGACTTTTTCGACGACCAAACGTGATAATGAACGAAAATTTTTTGAGAATCGCTCTAGAAATCAAATACATTAAACAATGAAAACGTATCGAGTTAAATTTGAGATTTGGTTCACACTGGCATCTCATAATTAAAACGGCGCATCATATCGCCCGCTATCTGATCGAATGTGTCATTCATGTGTAGAGTCCATTGTTCTTTTGGCGGGCAGCTATAGAATTCGGATTTATTGTATTGCACCTTCATCCATTCAGTATTAGCTTTAAGACCGAGAAAGTCTTCCATCGCTTCAATATGAGGATTCGGTTGTTGGGTGATGGCGGCAACATCTTCAAGACGCACTATCATCCATTGATTATCAGGAACGCTTTGCAGACGGGTCAGCGCTTTTTGATTGCGGAAATTCCACATCCAGGCCATACGTTCAATGGGACTCATATCAGGCCATTTACTATAATAGGGATCATCCTGTTCTGGTATCATACTCCATATTCCATAGTGAGTTTCATCGAAATAAGACCGCGTAATACCACTACGGGCGAAGTCCCGTCCATCACGCACTCCCAGCACAATTTTTACATCCGGTTCTATTTCATGTAGTGCATCCAGAAAATGGATATAAGAGTTGTTTGAATCCCGGAATACGGCAAGATTAACATCCTGCAAAAAAGTCTTCATAAACGAGATTCGTTTGGATAAATCCGCAAAGGGATCAGTTATTGGATTTTTAATGTCCGGGATATATTCATCATACAGAGTTAACAGTTGTTTGGCATTGTACTCATGGGGAGCATCAAACAGTTTAGCATAGAATCCCGTGCCGCTCCGGCCTGTACCTGTAAAAATAATCATTTAGATTTCCTTGGATTAAGAAAGGATGGCGTATGAAATGCTTGGTTCAAAGGGAAAGCGTTCTATCTTCATATTTTTAACGCCGATGGTTTCGTAAAGGGCGACTGTTTCCCCCGGCCAAACCGGGCTGTTCAGTTCATCAAATACAATAACAGCGCCTTTCGGCATTCGGGGCAGAATATGCGCCAGGGCGGCTTTAGTCGGTTCATGGATATCGAAATCCAAGTGCAGAAGTGAAACAATAGTATATGGATGTTCTTCAAAAAATTGCGGTATTGTTTTTACTGCGTCGCCTTTTTTGAGAATAACTTTATCGATATGCCCGACGGGACGATTTTGATTATATAGTTCAATACAGCGCAGTAAATCATCATGAGAATCGACGTTTAAAGAACCTTCCTGCATCAGTTCTTGCTTGACGGTGCTTTTCTTATCGGATTCGGCGGGCGGCGTAAAACCGGTAAAGGTGTCAAATCCAACAATCCGCCGTTGAAAATTAAATGGTTCAAGAACGCTGCTCATTAGCGCATACGCCATAAGCCCGCCACCCCAGTGGACGCCGCACTCCATAATGTCGCCGTGGATATGCAAGGCTTTTTTGTAGGTTTCATATAGAGCCAGATAACGGGCGAAGGTTTGGCGTGGAAGATATTTAGTAAAGTTTTCGATTTTTTCAAACAGCGTACCCTTGCTCTCCATGATCAATTTATTCATGGATGTCCTGTAATCATTCTCATCTTCCGTGCACCGGGAAGCATCCCGGTTTGGTGAAGGATCGCTATCTTTGTTATTCATCTGTTTGTTCCATTTCATCGATAGAGGATATTTTTTTCATCCGGGCTAATTTTATTGGGCCAAAATCACCTAGTTCTGGTAATTGAGTAGCAATTTGATATATATCATTATCATAATCAGGTTCACGATTATCATTTTGGCATTGTTTAGAATACACCACGCGGGTAAGCAAATAGTAGGTGCTGCTGATGGGAAGGAATTCCAAAATTTTGAAATCCCTGGAGCAGTATTGTATAAATTCATCTTCTACAAAGTAGCAATTGTGCCACCGGACCGGGATGGGTGGAAGACCGATATTCTCACGTTGAGTATTCATCCCATTTTGACCGCCCATAAAGTTTTCAATGGCAATATATTCACCACCCGGTTTCAATAAGCGGTAAATCTGATCGATAGCCTTCCATTGAGCATTGCTTTCTGGAAGGTTGATTAAGCATCGATCTGAAATAATGATATCAAAAAGTGAAGATTGAGAGGATAATTGTAAAACATCCAGTTGCTTAAATTGTATATGTTCTTGCAACGAAGAATCGATTTCCTGAGCGTTCTTTTTGGCCGCCAGCAACATGGATTCGGAATAATCACCCCCGCAATAACGGTGTCGAGGATGTTGTTTTAATAATTGCAATGTACTGTAACCGTTACCGCAACCGATATCAAGGATATGCAAATCTCTATCGTATTCGCCGATAATACGGGAAAGATGAGAAATTTCAATTTCGCGCAGCCAATAATCCGGCGTTGTGGCCCGGCGATCCTGACCCAACTCCAACGCTTTGTCTTCCCAATATTGTTTAATCTGCTCTATTTTCGATTCATTCATTCTTATATCCAATAATATGCAAGGTACTTATATTATTTTCGGCACGGGCACCGGTAAAATGAAGCGGCCTCCCGAATTTGAGTACCATTGCAGTTGCGCCGTAATTTCCTCGACAAAATTCCAGGCCAGAATTAACAGAAAATCAGTTGGATCAGTTTTGAGTTTTTCCACAGGCACGATTGGAATATGGGTTCCCGGGGTGAAAAGCCCCTGTTTTAAAGGGCTTCGGTCAACGATATATATTAACTGGTTACTGCTTAAATCACAGCTAGCTAAGAGCGTGTTTCCTTTAGCGGGCGCTCCATAGGCGGCAATCCGTTTACCTTGCTGTAGCAGTGAATTTATTAAATCCACAAGTTGGGAACGACATTTATTCGCTTGCTTAGCGAACTGCAAAAAAGGCTTAATAGTATGATATCCCTTGGCTTTTTCGTCAGCCTCCAACTGCATGACCCGTTCGTTAGTTTGAATGGGAGATGAATCACGTACAACAGTAACGCGGATTTGACCGTGATGAATAGGCAGCCTTTCCACATCTACAATACGAAAGCCATGTCGATGAAAATGCCGACGTAGCGGAAGAATTGAAAAATAAAAAACATGTTCGTGATAGACCGTATCGAAGGCGCACTGTTCAACCATATCCTGCAAATAATGGGATTCAAATACAAATACTCCATTTTCCGCTAATAGAATATCCAGTCCACGCAGCATATCGCGCTGATCAGGTATATGCTGAAAAACATTAGTAGCGGTAATGATATTAGCAGGACCGTATTGCTCAAGGATTTTTCGCGCGCTTTCCTCACCGAAAAAAGCATTCATGGTTTCAATGTTTTTTTCCGAGGCAAGAGAAACAAGATTGGATGCCGGATCGACGCCCAAAATCCGAACTTCATTCGATTGGAATGCCGCAAGCAAAGTACCGTCATTGCTTCCGATATCAACAGCGAAATGCTGGCCGTTAAGAGAATATTTTTGGCAAAGAGTATGAGCCAGTTCCGACAGATGATCCTTGAGGGTAGACGATACTGATGAAATGTATAAATAGTGGGAGAACATTTCTGGTGGATCAGCCAGATCCATGAGTTGCACCATTCCACAGTTAGCGCAAAAACCTAAGCGTAGAGGAAATTCAGGAGTTGGAACACCGAGTTTGTTCTCTTGAATAAACTGGTTAGCCAGAGCAGTTTTCCCCAGGTTAAGAAATTCTTCCACTCCCTCTTCAAAACATGCTAAGCATCTTTTGGTTTCAGACAGTGTATCAGGGCTATCAAATTCCTGATCCCGATTCAATGATTTGTCTTGGTTTATAGGTTGATTCATGGTTTCCATTCCATCACGTTATCAATCACATACTGAATTTGCTCATCAGTCATTTCCGGGAACAGCGGCAGCGTAACATATTCCTGCCAAATCCGGTTAGCCGTAGGAATATCCTTTTTATGCTCACTATATAAAGGATGCCAGGGAAGAGGCATGGTATGAACGCCCGTTGAAACACCCATACGGGTTAAGTGTTCTATTAATGAATCACGGTGTGAAGTACGAAGCATAAACAAATAATATGGAGTATCATCACGGTATGGCATTCCAAGCCGCACTAAAGGACTGTTCTGGAATCCCTGTAAATATTTCTTTACAATCCGGCTGCGGGAGAGATTCATGCGTTCCAACTTCTTCAGTTGAACCAGACCGATGGCAGCGGCAATGTCGTTCATATTGTATTTGAAACCTAACTCATGAACCTCGTAATACCAATGGTAAGCATCTGGATAATCTTGGATTTCAGCCTGCACCGCACGATCCCATGTATGTGAATTCATACCGGTTTGCGCTTTAACGCGCAACGATTGAATCAATTCAGGATCATTCGACGATATCATGCCGCCATCACCCGTTACTAAAAGTTTTTTCTCTTCAAAACTGAAACAGCCAATATCCCCCCATAAGCCCAATTTTTTAGACTTATACGACCCTCCGGCGCAATGTGCGCAATCGGAAACAACCTTTATGTTTTTATCCCGCGCCCAAGTCATAAGTTCATCCATTTTCACGGGATGACCGCCAAAATGCACAGGAATAACCGCGACGCAATCCGGATCACATTTTCTATCCAAATCTTCGAGATCGATACTTAGCGTATCTTCATCCACATCTACGAAAACAGGTTCAAGACGATTATAAAGAGCGGCATTAGCGGTAGACACAAAGGTCATGGCCGGAACTAATACTTTTTTTCCAATGGGGAATTGAAATACCTGAATCGCTAAATGTAATGCAGCCGTTCCAGAATTGACCGCAACAGAGGACGGACAACTGAGAAAGTCACTCCATGCCGCTTCAAATTCTGCAACTTTCGGCCCTTTTCCAAGCCATGCGCGCTCAATGACGTCTTTTAACGCTGTCAACTCTTCCTCGCCCACACAAGGCTTCACCAAACGAATCTGCATAATAATATTCCTACAATTATTTTAAAATAAATTAGTTTCAATCTGCTGAATCATATCTTCTATAGACTGCGCGGATTTAATGGAAATAAAATTTCCAGGAGTATTTGATTGGCTGATATAAGCCTGGATAAGCGCATCGTATTGTTCGGCGTAATGAGGATTAATAAAACGAAAGCCATCATATTCGGCATGAGGATTCACGGACAAAACAATAGTTTTATTGCAGTGGTCTTGTAGCGCTGTCAATCTATGCAGAATTCGGGTTGTGGTTTCAGGGGGATAATGATTCCAGCACCACCGCTGCCAGATTACCCAACAATCTAACGCAGACCGATCAAAGACATAAGAATCATAGGATTGTTGATCTTCTTCCATCCGATGGATGATGCGCTCGAAAAAGTCCAGTTTATTCTGTACTAGAAAAAAGGTTTGACACTGAATTTCTTGCACCATTGCGCGGTAATGATCTGGAATTAACGGTAGATCGAGTTTCCCGGCTAGGTATTCCGCCAGACAAGTCTTACCACTGCCATCAGATCCACAAAGAGAAATTTTCATGGTTTAATTCTTCTTAAATAACCACTAGGATTATGAGTGAGTACATATCGTTCTCCAAAACAATCATCAATTTCAAAAGCCTCGTTTTCGCGAATGAATTGTTGAATAGCGACATAAGCCCCGTCCATAGGCACAGGATGCAGCCGAAGAAAATCGGCCATACCATCTTCGACCACGTAATAATAACCGGGCTGAATAAATTTTGAATATAATTCCAGTTCCTTAAGTACATGGCTGGCTTCATGATTCGAATCGGCCACAACCATGACGGTTTTGTTATGCAATAGTTTAGTAATATCTTCAACTAAAGAAGGCTCGGTGGAAGATGATTCAATTAATTCTATATTAGGATGAGAAATACTTTTTACCTGAGTCAGGCTAATATCAATACCAATCACCCGGCCATCATTACCCAGAAGATCGAGAAGATGGGCGTAATATAAAACGGAACCACCGAATTTTACGCCTAATTCAATAATAACGTCCGGTTTAGTTTTTGTGATAATCTCCTGTTGCACCCAAGCGTCCAAAGGATTTTTCAACATGGGAACGCCAAACCAGGTTTGCTGTAATTCTGGATGATACTTAAAACCTTGATGAATGTATTGATTATAGTAGGTAATCCACTCACGAACGGTCCAGTCCAGCATAGATTGAACACCAGGCTGATGAAGTTCAATCAGTTTCATTACTTTGGGATTATTTTTCAATAAATCCACATTAAGATTCAATTCAATTGCCAGTTCAGTCAAACCGATAGTTTGGTTTGGTTTACCTGCAAGATGATTTAATACTTTCTGGTAAATTTTATCGACAACATGCATAGTATTAACAATTCAATTCAAGATAATTGTTTACGAAAGCAAAATAGTAGAACCTTGAGATTCAAAATCAATCGGTATTTCCTGCAAATCTTTTAAAGCATTACGGACAGCCATCTGCTTTTTGGGATCAATAATAAATAAAAAGAATCCCCCCCCGCCTGCTCCGCACAGTTTCCCGCCATAAGCCCCTGCCTGAAGCGCAAGGTTAAACCAGGAATCCAATTTGGCATTGGTAATAGAAGATGCAAGATTGGTTTTTAATTTCCATGAATCCGTCAATAACCGCCCGATTGCTACCGGATCGAATGGGCTTTGAAACAGAGATTGGATTTGTAAAGCCTGTTCGCGCATAGCCTGTAAACTTGAAAAATTATTTTCTGTTTCATTCTGTTGCTCCGACAAAATCGTCACGGAATCCCGCACCATATTTGTCCAAAACAACATAACATGCTTGTTTAGATTCTTAATAAAATCAACAGATAAACAGAGTGGCGTAACAGAGACTGATTCATCTGGATTAAAACGAAACAGGTTAAAACCTCCATAGGCCGCTGCATAATGATCCTGCTTACCAACAGGTTGGTTCAACATGTTTTTTTCAACATGAACCGCATCTTTGGCTAATTGACCTATTGAGACGCGCTCGCCCTGCAATGCATACAAAGCATTTAATAGACCTACAGTAAAACTGCTGGAAGAGCCTAAACCTGACGATGCTGGCACGTCCGACACAATACTTATATAGATTGGATACTGAACATCAATAAACCGGAGGCATTCGCGAATAATGGAATTTTTGATTTCGTCAATACTGTCCACCATTTCCGTATCGGAATAATTAAGACGAATTGGATCGTTGAATAATTCTCCATGCTTTTTGGCTGTCACATAGACATAACGATTGATTGTTGTACTAAGCACAGAACCATATTCGCGCGAGTAAAAAGCAAATAAATCAGTCCCGCCCCCGGCAAAACTCAAGCGAAGAGGAGTACGGGAAACAACCATGTTGGATGATGAACCAAGGCGCTGATTACCCATGCATTAATTCCCAATCGTAAGGAATATCATTTTCAAACGGATCGATGCGAATCATTTCTGCCGGGTCATGCGGTTCGGTTGCGCAGTTAGCCATAATAACATGTTTATCGCCAAAAGCCTTGTATCCGTTAGCAATTCCCGGCGGAATTTGAACCAGAACATAATTAGAATCACCAAGAAATATTTCTTGAAGAACACCGTTAGTTGGCGAATCATCACGCATATCATATAGTACTAATTTAGCATGGCCAGATATCACAGCGTTATTTAGAGTCATGGATCGATGGATATGCCATGCCTTAACCGTTCCAGGCCAGGCAGTAGAAAAGTAAATTTCTCCAAACCGGATAAAATGCGGATCAGTCGCTTTCATTAAATGCATGATCTTACCACGTTCATCTACGATCTGCTTAAGCGAAATTATTGTAACTCCATCAATCATTAAAACACCTGCTTTTTTCGCCAACGTAATTGTGAATCAAGACAATCTTGATTCAATAAATGCTCCAACCAGCTAAGTCGAATAAATTTCCGGCCGGAAAATTGATTATATGATAAGGAGTGATTTTGGAAAGTGCGAATAAGACTATCCACACCCTCTTCAACATTCCATCGTAACTGAAAATCAGGGATTTCCCGACCGATCTTGCTGAAATCTGTTATATAGGTTCGTTGATCGGCTCCAGGCTTAGAACTATAAATAACTTCACAACTCGGCAATTGCTCCGCGACAGCATTAGCCAGGTCACGGATTTGGCTATTACATGATTCGGCGCCAATGTTAAACGCCTGGTTATGAACTACTTCAATAGGCGCTTCTAAAATAAGAAGAAACGCTTGAACAACATCTTCAACATGTATTACCGGACGCCAGGGACTACCATCGCTATACAAAACCACTTTTCCGGTAGTGAATCCGGATGCGGTGAGATTATTTAATACTGTATCCAACCGGATGCGCGAGGAATAACCATAAATAGTGCCATTACGTAAAAACGTCGGCGAGAAATGATCATTGGCCATTTTTGAGATTTCTCTCTCACTATGAACCTTGGATTCAGCATAAACCGTTTGAGGATCCAAGGGTGATTCTTCGTTGACTCTCGCTGCTTCTGATACGCCATACATGATGCAGGAAGAAGAAAATAAAAAGCGCCTTACTCCGGCTTGTTTTGCCAAAGCAGCCAAAGATACTGCGGCCTCATAATTTATACTTTCCGTCCATGTAGAATTTATATTGCCAAGAGGATCATTGGAGAGTGCGGCCAAATGAATAACAGCATCAATTCCTTCTAAATCAGCCAGAGTTATATCGCGGATATCTTTATGAATTTCCGTCACGGAAGAATTACAATCCCCCATAGTACAATCGCGGAAATATCCTGTATCCAATCCAACAACATCATATCCATGATCTAACGCCAAAGGAGTTAAGCACGAACCAATAAATCCTGTATGTCCTGTAATAAGCAGTCTTTTGCTCATGAAACTAATACACCATCCTATGACGAAACGGGAAAAAGTAAAAAACGGTTTTCATGACCACTATACTTAGTAGATTCATAAGAGTGATTCATACAAGATATAGTCTGAGTTTCGTCTTTCGTCCACTTTTTGCCGACTCATCATCCTATTGATTATTAAGATAATTAATAAAATACGCTTATCGCTACACCAGCGCTGAAATGTTTTGCTGGATTAATTGTTTTGTGAAATCGAGTAACATTTGATCTTGTGAAACCATGAAAAATGGACAACCAGCCGCTTCAGCCGCTTGTCGGTCTCGATCATCGTCTCCAACAAAATAGGTACGCGACAGGTCAAGATTGTAATCTTGCTGAGCCTGAAAAATCATCCCGGGATTAGGTTTGCGGCAATCACAACCATCATCCCAACCATGAGGACAGTGATAAATCTCATGGATTTTACCGCCGCTTTCTTCAACATCCTGTTTCATACGATTGTGAATATCCAATAGATCATCTTCAGTCATCACGCCAAAATGTATTCCGGCTTGATTTGTAATAACAATCACTCGAAAACCAGCCTGATTAAAAAGCCGTAGAGATTCGAACGCATAAGGCTGCCATTGAAATTGTTCCCAGTTTTCTATATAGCAGGCTTTGGGCGCTTTTCGATTCAACACCCCGTCCCGATCAAGAATAACCGTAGGAGATTGAGAGAAAAACTCCTCGGTAAGCGGCAACCGTTCAAGACCTCCGATACTGTAGTAGCGGTGGTTTGTATAATAAGCAACCATCTGTCTTGATTCGATTAATCTAGGGTATAACGAATGTTGAAACTTTTCATTCTTATCAAAGGTAAACAAATCTATCAATGATCGTTTAACTAATGCATAGCCAATCTCTACGCCATTTAAGTCTAATTGTGATCTATCCTTATCATAAATTTGGATAAAACCATCTGAGCCTATTTTTACATTATTTTTTGTGTAGTGATCCTTATTGCTATACACCGTCAACAACATTGAGGCTCCCGATTCCTGGTATTGCCGCCACATTGGTTCAATATTAAGAGGCCAATAATTATCACAATACATTAGAAGGAAATATGGATCCAACTTAGTTTTGGCCTGTTGAATCCTGTAGCCAGTTTCACATTCCACCGGAGTGATAAAATATTCGATTTGGATTCCCCATTTTTCACCGTCCTGGAAATAGTCTTGAATAATTTCAGGAAGATAACCCAATAACAAGAGAACTTTGGTAAAACCTTGTTCTTTCAATTGTTCAATTAAATATTCCAGAAAGACCTTTCCATTAATTTCGATCATCGGTTTGGGCCGGTTCTCGGTCATAGGCCGTAAACGCTTTCCTTCCCCACCAGCAAAAATAACTGCTTGAGTAATAGGAAGGTTATGATCGATCTGGTTTAAAGTCATATTAATTAAAATTCAATCAAATTTGTAATAAAAAATAAAAATCACTTAATACAAAGGAATATAACGTACCATATATAGGTATCGGCCTTAATATTCGATTCATTATACATATTTTATAGATTTTTTTATTGGAGATAACTATTATTAGATTGCATACATTGTGTAACGTGTTATCCCAGAATAACTAAATATGACAAGTTCTGCAAAAAAAATAGCCGGGTCGAGTAAACTCGAACCACCGGCCATCTGATTTCTCTATTGCAAAATGTAATTATATCGGTCAAATCAATTAATTAAGAGGCGTCAGTTTTATGTTCCTGAACATAATCGGGGAGCCTTCACTCTGAAAACCGACATACCCTTCGCTAAGTTTAATTCCGGTCGCCTTGTTCTTGAATTTACCATTTACCGTCAACAGCAAGGTATCCCCTTTAAATACGATTTCGTACTTATTCCATTCGCCGGGCTTGGTCTCGTTGGTTTCACTTTTCTTCGGCGCATGACGGAAAAAAGAACCTTCTTTGCTCGTATCTTCATTGAAATCACAGCCCATTCCAACAACATCGCCAGCACTTTGGTACTTAAGCTGCGCTTCCATGCATAGCGGCCAGATTTTATCGCCGTCAGTCATTCGCAACAGGACTCCGCTATTGCTGGTTTTTTCTGGCCAACGCCATTCAAGAGTGAGTTTGAAATCGCCATATTTTTTCGTTGTACGCAAAAAACCAAAGGGTTCGCCTTTACACCATATTGCGCCATCCTTAATTTTCCACACATCCTTCGGGTCAACATCCGCACCTTTCACATACATGTGCCAACCGGTAAAATCCTTGCCGTTAAACAAGGTAATGGCTTTGGCATCCTTTGACGCGGTTGACTTAGACTCACTATCAATCGCCAATGTATCCGAGTTCCCGGTATCAACACCCAACATCGCTATGGTAACAACAATCATAAGACAGAGCATTTGTTTCATGTTAAATTTCTCCTATAAATTGGCATAATCCATTTAATGAGGTTAATTATATCTGTTTTTTTGTTGTTTAACCACTATTCTCATTAAAGCATCCACGGCGTCAAGACTTATTCATGACAAACCATGCTTTACCTGATCTAAAAATCGCATAATTTATAAAGGTTATAAAGTCATCGTATTGATAAAAGGAATACTAAACATTAAAGTTAGAATGAATCTAAACAGAAACTGAGGTATTGATAATGAAAAAAGTATTGGTATTTAAAGTTTTACTTAGCACAGTCGTGTTGGCGGTATTTCTATTCAACGGAGTCTCACATGCAGAAGAAACAAAAAAGATGCAAGAGCCTCCAATAGTTGATCCCGGTCATATCGGCGATTGGCCAGCAGACGCTATCGTTCTCTTTGATGGCAAAGACATGTCTAAATTTCGCGGGCAGCATAGCGCTGAGCCAAAATGGAACCTGGGTTACGGTTACATGGAAACGACGCCCAACGGAGGAATTTTTTCCAAGCAAGAATTTGATGACTGCCAATTGCACATTGAATGGTCATCTCCATCGAAGGTAGAAGGCAAAGATCAAGGCCGTGGCAATAGCGGCGTCTATCTTATGGGACGCTACGAAATCCAGATACTCGATTGCTATAACAACAAGACCTATCCAGATGGCCAGTGCGGCGCATTCTATGGCCATTATCCCCCACTGGTTAACGTATGCCGCAAACCGGGAGAAATACAAACCTACGACATTATCTTCCACGCGCCAAAACAACTTGCCGATGGCACAGTTAAACCCGGCTCGTTCACTGTATTGCATAACGGAGTACTCATCCAGGATCATATTCCGGTTGGCATCAAACCCACCACCGCTGCTCCGCTTAAAGGCGCTGCCGACAAGGGACCACTCTATCTACAAGATCACGGTAATCCAGTTCGCTTCTATAGCGTATGGATTCGACCATTGTAATCCTCTTGAAAAAGAGTTTGTTATCACAATGCCTGCACAGCAAAGGATTGCCAAATAATAGAACACTCCACCTTCAACCGCCTGGCCCCCTTATATAAGAGAGCGCCAGGCGGTTTCCGATACTCTCACCCACACGTACAATCACCTCTTTACCCCGTAAGGTCAAAATATTCAGCCGAACTGTAATTACCCTAAATTTCAAGACTTGGTAAAGTATCATATCATAGATTTCGGCACATTGACAAACCGCATATCCCTCACAAACTATGCCATCGAATTTAAATATGAGAACTACGATGAGTTTCATTTTGCAACCATGGCATATCTTGCTTATGATATTTAGCGGATTAGTGAATCGAGAGCAGCAACAAGTAATTGAGTTTCAACGCACGCAGATTGAAATACTTTTGGAAATCCAGGGCAAGAAGCGTATCTTACTAAATGATAACCAGAGAGCACAAATGGCTGTCAAAGGGAAGATATTGGGTCGAAAGATGCTGAAGAAATTGACGACGTTTTTCACACCCGATACGATTGTGCGTTGGCACCGGAGACTTGTTGCGCAGAAATGGAATTATATCCTGCTATATCGTGACGGGAAATTCAGTTTAACTCTTCTTACGCTACTGAAACACGCTGGTATCAAACCACTCCGCTTGCCACCCAAGAGTTTGAATTTGAACGCTCATTTGGAAAGATTTAATAAATCATTAAAAATGGAATGTTTGGATCGAATGATATTTTTTTGCGAGCGTTCAATCTTAACACAGGGGTAGATTACGTTAAAGTAATGCGTGATGTACAAAGTATGCAAGGTAATCTCACTTGGCTTCTAGAAATCGATCAGAATCCAGGAATACCCGCCTCGCTAACCTGGGATTCAGCGGTCTTTGAAGGACTATCCCAAGCAGAGATTATTGAAATCGATCCAAACACGCTGCAACCTATAGCAGGATCATCTTCAATAAAAATGGCGGTTACCAATTCTTTGCAGTTGGCTGTGCCACAAGACTTTGGCGGTACAAGACGTTTCTTCCAAATCACATTATCAGAAAACACGGCTGTTTATGATTGGTTTATCATAAATTAATCCAGAATCAACCCGATTTATCACATGGCGCTACTGATTTTTAGTAGCGCCAATTTTTGTCAATTCACTATATATATTAAACACTAACGAAGATGTATTCATGAAACTGTTATTACGAAAGGATGTCAATTTATGGCAGAATCCAACGATTTACCTGTATTTTGGAGCAAATCCACGATCAAACCATCCAGGAAGTCCAAACGACTTTCGCCAACATCCAAGACGCTCAGCGACAACTCATCAAGTCTCAAAAAAGCATTGAGAACATGCAACTTAAAGCCGAGCAGATCCGTCAACAATCCGCGTTTCTGAAAGGTGCGTGTATTTCGGGCTCGATTATGGCTTTAGTAGTTGGCGCGGCGCTGGGTTCCAAAGCCCGGAACGCTGCAAAACGAAAGAGGTAATTGCTTATGGTGAAAAACAACGAGAATAAAACCGCTGTATCCGTCATTCAATCCAAAGAATTATCGCTGTCCAACAAACATGAATTACTGCACACCAAACTCCTTGATTTAATCCCCCCCGTGTATCCGCTCGCTGAACCAATCGTTGACCGACTAATATCCAAAAGGCATTGGCTCGAACGATCAACAGAGGTTTTCGCATATTCCATCAAATCACTTGAGTATGCATTATCCCCATCAGGTCGCCTTCGTCAATTCTTCAAACTAAATCTGTTATTACTCTGCATAATCGGTGCCCCACTGCTCATCTTCCTGCCGCTCTTCACATTCGCATCCAATCAGTTGGTTGATATCACTTATAACCTTCAACTGTGCATCACTCATCTTCTGCAAGCCGCTGTTCCCGTCATGATTCTAGTATTCGTATTATCGCTGATCGTCATGATGGTTAAGAAATAGCGCTTCATTCAGGTACACTCAAACCACAAGAAAGGACTCGTCATGCTGAACCATTGCGTACTAACCGGCAATTTAGGCAGTGATCCAGAAATCCGCTATACAACCAATGGAGATCCCGTCGCAACCTTGAACCTGGCGTTTCGATTCAGTAAAGATCAAACCGGATGGATCAAAGTAACATGCTTCAAAAAATTGGCTGAAATCTGTGAAAAATATCTTCACAAAGGAGCCAGGATTGGAATTGACGGGTATCTGGTCCATGAATCGTGGGAAACTCAAAACAACGAGAAACGAACAGCGCTTAAGATCACTGCCAACTCACTGGAATTCATCAAAACCGATGGGCGCGGATTCAAGGAAGGTGAAGACGCCAATGATCTCCCGTTTTAGCAACATCATTCATCAGAAAGGAATATAAACCATGAAACAAGAAGAACTCGAACAACAAAATCCAGCCAAACCCAAATTGAATGATCGTTTCATCATGAATATCAAAGACAAGGATTTCGTTCAATACGCGGGACTGTTAGATTTGGCGCATCAACATGGTCTGATCAAACTGGAAGTTGAACATCTGCAATTTCCAAATCAAGAAAATAACCATGTAGCCATCTGCCGTGCGGTTGCCACATCCAATACCGGCGCAGTGTTTTCTGATATCGCCGACGCTGATCCAAAAAATGTCAATAAAATGATTGCGCCTTACATATTACGTATGGCCAGTACTCGCGCCAAAGCCAGAGCTTCACGGGATATGTGCAACATCGGTATAACCTGTATGGAAGAATTGGGATCGCTTGATGAAGTGGTCGAAGAAAACAAGTATTCGAACAAGAGCAATAAATCATCCTCACCAAACCGCAATAATGGCAGCAAGCAATCGCCAAGCAAATCAACAACGCCTGAGAAAAACGCAGAACAGCCAACCGCTTCAAAACCAGAATCAACGCATGATTCACAACTCTCGCAAAAACTCTCCGAAGCCCAACACCGGGCTATCCGCAGTCTCAGCAACCGTCGTGGCATCGAAGAAGACGAATTGAACAACTTGTCGATCAAAACCTATGGCGCTCCGGTCGAGCAATTGTCAATAAGCAACGCATCAACCTTCATTCGTACCTTGCAACAAACTGCGTAGTCACTCATTCCAACGTACAGCAGCATTCAAGCAAACCAATAGGGCAGAGAACACTGGCTGATGGATATCTCTGTCCCTATTTCAATCAAAGCGATCCGTATTGCTATTCAGGGCCGTTATCAACACATGCCGTAGTTGAATTTTCGGACAAATCATAAAGAAGGAGATTTTATCATGAAGTCAAGCATTCTGGTTACTGTAGGCGGCGGCGTTGTGCAAGGCATTTGGGTATCGAAAGACATTCTTGATACGGTTCAGGTGATAGTAAAAGACTACGATTGTCAGCAGGACGAAGATCAACCCAACATGATGAAAGATGAAAACGGGGATATCTGTGAGATGCAAAAGTGGGATCAAGACGATTTCATCACATTGACGGATATTCAGGAAGGACTACTGCAAAAAATGTGATAAACCAATTCTAACGAAGGGAGGATTAAGTTGCTTATGCTTGAATTAAACCAACAACAAAAGCAAGCGGCTGAGTTCTATCAAGGAACAGCGATGGTTATAGCCGTGCCGGGCAGTGGAAAGACGCTAACTATGACGCATCGTATTGGCAACTTGGTCGAAAAATACAATGTACCACCTGAACAGATATTGGGGATGACGTTTACCCGTAACGCTGCTAATGCCATGCGTGAACGTCTCAAGCCACTGTTGAACAAAAAGGCCAAGCGCGTCCTGTTGACGACGATCCATAGTTTCTGCTTTTACGTATTGAAACGGGAAGGCTATGCATTTCAATTACTCACTGGCCATGATCAAGCATCGTTACTCAAAAACATCATCAACGATCTTAAATTGAAGAATCTGACCGTGGGTATGGTATTACGGGAAATCAGTCTTTCTAAGAATAACCTGATACTATTGGATGAGTTCCGGGATTTACATGACGGAGATTCGACCATGCTTCAGGTCGCGAAGGTTTATGATCAGTACGAACAACGCAAATCGAAGAAGATGTTGTATGATTTCGATGACTTACTGCTCAACGCCCAGGCGATACTGAATGAGAAGCAGGATGTTCGAGACAAGTACAGAGAGACTTACCGGCATATTCTGGTTGATGAATTTCAGGATACCAATCCGGCGCAGATGGAAGTTTTGAAACTGTTGCTGAATGAATCGAATGATGCCTCAAGTTGTTGGGTATGCGGCGATGATTGGCAGAGTATTTACGCGTTCAACGGCGCAAGTGTCAGCAATATTCTCAATTTCACAGATTCATACCCGCAGACGGAAACATTCGTATTGAATATCAACTACCGATCAACGCCACAGATCATTGAAGCATGCCAGAATCTCATCTCTTTCAACACCCGCAAGATCGATAAACAGTTGAAAGCCAATAATACTGATGGCGATGCAGTTATTACTTTGGAGTGTTCCAGTGAGGAAGACGAAGCCTTGCAGATCGTCAATGAAATAAAGGATTTGGTTGGTCGAAAAGGATACCAGTATTCTGATATCGCAGTTTTGTATCGTGCCAATTATCTCAGCCGCACCATTGAAGAGATATTCTCGCAATACAAGATTCCATACGCAATCGAAAATGGAATGAATTTCTATCAGCGCCGTGAGGTTAAATGGTTGTTGGATTATATGAGAGTGATAAGCGCTCCTGATTCATGTGAAGGAGACGAGGCGTTACGCAGTATCATCAATATTCCCAATCGCTACATCGGCAAGAAATTCGAACAGGAGTTGGAGCAATACGCATCGGAACAAGGTATTCATTGGTATGAAGCGTTGAAAGCGATAACTATTGACGCTCCATATCTGCGTCGTAATGTCAGGGAGTTCATCCGGTTGCTTGATCCGCTTATAGAAGAATCAGCATTGATTGAGCCAGCTGAACTGATTCATATTCTGCGTGATGTATTGGATTATGATCGGTTTGTGGCTGATGATGAGATCCCCAGCCCGGATGACGCTAAGATCGATAACCTCAATCAGTTGAAATTATCCGCAGCCAAGTTCGATGATGTAAAGAGTTTTCTGGAATATACAGAGACTTTTCAGGATAAAACGGTTGGTTCAGATCAAGGCGGCGTTCAGTTAATGAGCATCCACAAGAGCAAAGGCATGGAATTTTCAGTAGTATTCGTAATTGGTTTAATCCAGGGAATCCTACCATCCCATAGAGATGGCGATATCGAAGAAGAACGTCGCATCTGCTTTGTGGGCATCTCCCGCGCCATGAAACTGTTGTATCTCAGTACATGTCAAGTACATCTTGGCCAACCCGCAGTTAAATCCGTGTTCATGGATGAGATGGTTGGCAAGCAAGCAAACTGCAATACCTCTTCCCACAAAGATTAACGCGAAGAATTACAACCAAATAAAATCTTAAAATCATGAGGAGAATAATATGTCTCAAGTAACCACATTAGGAGAAGTGCGTGCGCAAGTCGAACAGAAATCCCTGAACCATTGGGATGATTATATTCCCGTGAAAGATATTCAGTTCGTTGGATTGCAGAAGAACATGATTCAAGGTGATGAGCATCTAATGAGACCAGCGGCGCAACGGGCAATTTGTAATCGGCTGGGGATTCCAATTCAGTATTTGCAGAAATGCGACCCGTTATTGCAAGCGGTTAACCTGAATGAATGGTTGCCCAAAGAACGCAATGATAATCTGTTCGTGCGCTTTGATGGCAATGATATCAGGGCGATATTCACGCCGCGTTACAAGCCCATTGATAATCTGCAAGTGTTGGATCGCTTATACGAACAGGGATACAACGATGATAACAAGATTCAATGTTCGCTGGATGATGAGTTCTTCATGCTCAA
>Ga0307988_1000908_pt1 | contig 18438 bp, 14 predicted proteins | sample EllFjometagen183_FD_203166 | JGI IMG/M metagenome (GOLD analysis project Ga0307988, IMG submission 203166) | Marine microbial communities from Ellis Fjord, Antarctic Ocean - #183 | ecosystem: Environmental > Aquatic > Marine > Unclassified | place: Southern Ocean | collected 2014-10-08 | reverse complement strand
AAGAAGACATTGCATAAAAATATGTTGTTTTGTTATACTTTAAATGTCGGGGTACTGATTTTAATAAGCGAATAATGGAAAATCAATTTTTCCGGACAAAAAAACAGGGACAACGCAATTAGCTCATAGTTTTAAACTATTGACACCAATATTTAATAATGTTAATATTCTTATTACGGTGCCGAATTGTGTAACGGTAGCACGTCTGACTCTGGCTCAGTTTGTGAGGGTTCAAATCCTTCTTCGGCAGCCAAAGCCATCTTGAAAAAGGTGGCTTTTTGCTTTTTAATTTCTATTGCCCGTAACAAATATATCTCATATAATGTAATAGATGAGTAAAAAGCTAAAACTAATTTTTATAATAATATTGCAGATAACAGTAATTTCTGTTTTTTACGTTGCAGGTATCAATATTCACATGATAAATTATTCTTCAAAATATATTGCAGATGATATAAAAGAACTAAGTGAAATAGTAAATGGGTCAGTTCAGACCGTAATTATATTTGGAGCTTATGTTTATGATAATGGACAACCCTGTCTTATGTTAGAAGATAGACTTTTAACAGGAATAAAGACATTTGAATCAGGTATAGCAGAAAGAATTATTCTTTCAGGTGATCATGGAACAAGGGGATATGATGAAGTAAATGCTATGAAAACATTTACATTAGATCAGGGGATTAGTAAAGAAGTTGTTTTTCTAGACCATGCAGGATTTTCTACTTATGATAGTGTGGTTAGAGCAAGTGAAGTTTTTCAGGTAAAAAGTGCTGTTCTATCGACGCAGCAATATCATTTACCCAGAGCAGTATATATAGCCCGTAAGAATGGAATAGAAGCATATGGAATTGCTGCTGATCAAAGAAATTACCCTAAAAGTGAGATGATGAGATACATATTAAGGGAATGGCTGGCACGTGTTAAGGATTTCTTTTATGTTAATATATTAAAACCAGAGCCTGTTTATCTAGGTGCTGTAATTCCAATTACAGGCGGAAGTGATTCTTCATATGATATGCCTGATGATTTAAGCTGATAGAAATCTTGACACAATTTTACAGTATAGGTATAATAACCGTAATATATATAAAGATTATGACCGGAAAGAGTAAAAAAGCATTCATGTTTTAGAGAGTGGATATTTAGTGTAAGTCCGTACTGTAGTTTTTTGAAAATCATCCGCGAGTTGATTCCTTGAATATAAGTAGGGGAATTCGGTAGCAACCGTTAAAAATGCAGGATATTGAACTTTACGACAGTATCTATTTAAGAGGCTTGTAAAAGCAAACCGGGTGGCACCGCGTGAGAGTATACTCTTGCGTCCCTGTATGGGACACGAGAGTTTTTTATTGCCATTTTAATAAAGTTATCCGTGGTGATAACTCGGCAAACTTAACAAAGTATTCGTGGGGTAATTCGGTAAAATATTGAATAATATGAAGTTTATTATAGACGGAGGAAAAAGATGTACAAGAAAGTTTCGAGCAAATTAAATTTTGCTGAAAGAGAAAAAGAAACCAGGAAATTCTGGAAAGAGAACGATATCTTTAAAAAGAGCATTGAAAACAGAAATGGTGCTCCTATATTTACTTTCTATGACGGTCCACCTACAGCAAACGGTATGCCTCATATAGGGCACATTTTAACCAGAGTAATAAAAGATTTAATTCCGAGATATAGAACTATGAAGGGATATAAAGTCCTTCGTAAAGCCGGCTGGGATACTCATGGTCTACCTGTTGAGCTGGAAGTAGAAAAAATGCTGGGGATTAATGGAAAACCTGAGATTGAAAAATTTGGTGTTGAGCCATTCATAAAACAGTGTAAAGAAAGTGTTTGGAAATACAAAGGTAAATGGGAGGATATGAGTGAAAAAGTCGGCTTTTGGGCTGATATGGATGATCCTTATGTTACCTATGATAATAATTATATTGAATCTGTTTGGTGGGCGCTTAAAACTATATGGGATAAAGGACTGCTATACAAGGGCTATAAGGTAATACCTTATTGTCCGCGTTGTGGTACAAGCCTATCTAGCCATGAAGTAGCTCAGGGATACAAGGATGTACATGAAGAATCCATATTTGTAAAATTTGCTGTTAAGAATGAAGAAAACACATATTTTATTGCATGGACAACTACTCCCTGGACGTTACCTTCTAATCTAGCACTTACTGTAGGGCCCAAAAATGATTATGTTAAAGCTGAACATAAAGGTGAATTCATAATACTTGCAAAGGAACTTGCTCAAAAAGTTCTTGGTGAAGATTTTAATGTAGTTGAAACATATAAAGGTGTAGAACTAGAGGGTATGGAATATGAACCTTTGTTTGATTTCGTTAAACCTGATAAAAAAGCTTTTTATGTCTGCTTAGGAGATTTCGTTACGTTAACAGAAGGAACAGGAATAGTGCATACAGCACCAGCTTTTGGTGAGGATGATGCTATAATAGGCCGAAAATATGATCTTCCTTTTGTGCAACTTGTTGATGAACAGGGAAACATGAAACCTGAAACAGATTTCTTAGCAGGTAAATTTGTTAAAGACGCAGATCCGCTTGTCATGGAATATCTTGATGGAAAGAAACTTCTGTACAGGGTTGATGAATATGAGCATTCATATCCATTCTGCTGGAGATGCGACACACATCTTATCTATTATGCAAGGAATTCATGGTTTATAGAAATGACTAAGCTAAAAGATAACCTTCTTGTTAATAATGAAAAAATCAACTGGTATCCACCCGCAATCGGGGAAGCTCGATTCGGTAATTTTCTTAAAAATGTTGTTGACTGGGGAATTTCCCGTGAACGATACTGGGGAACACCATTACCTATATGGGTGTGCGAATGTGGACATAAAGATGCTGTAGGAAGCATAGCCGAACTAAAAGAAAAGGGTATTAATGTACCTGATGATATAGAACTTCATAAACCTTATATAGATAATGTTCATCTAACATGTACGAAGTGTGGCGGTGAAATGACAAGGGTCAGCGAAGTAATAGACTGCTGGTTCGACTCCGGAGCAATGCCATTTGCACAATGGCACTATCCATTTGAAAATAAGGAACTATTTAAAGAAAACTTTCCTGCTGATTTCATTAGCGAAGCATTAGACCAGACAAGGGGATGGTTCTACACGCTTCTTGCTATTTCAACACTTCTGTTTGATGAACCCGCATATAAGAACTGTGTAGTTCTTGGTCTTGTTCAAAATAAAGAAGGGCAGAAGATGAGTAAAAGCAAAGGCAGTTATGTGGATCCTGATGTTGTACTTGATAATCAGGGTGCAGATGCGATTCGCTGGTATTTTTACACTGCCAGTGCTCCATGGCTCCCAAGTAAATTTTACGAAGAAGCAGTAAGTGAAGGACAACGTAAATTCATGGGTACTTTCTGGAATACTTATGCATTTTATGTGCTGTATGCAGGCATTGATAAGTTCAATCCGATGGACTATAAAATCGACTATGATTCTTTGAATTTAATGGATCAGTGGATTCTTTCTAAATTGAATACACTGGTGAAATTCACTGATGACAGCCTGAATGAATACAAAATAACAGAACCAGCAAGGGCAATGCAGAAATTTATTGATGAACTAAGCAATTGGTATGTGCGCCGTGGCAGAGAACGATTCTGGCAGAAAGAAAATAATCAGGATAAGATTAATGCCTATATGACGCTTTATAAAGTGCTGGTAACAATGTCTAAAATATGTGCGCCATTTGTGCCTTTTATGACTGAAGAGATATATCAGAATTTAGTTGTTGGTTTGGATGACAAAGCTCCTGAAAGTGTTCATCTTTGTGATTTCCCTGAAGCAGATTCTGCAAGGATTTCTTCAGAAGTTGAAGATTACATGGATGATGTACTAAAGACAGTAGTTATAGGTAGAAGCCTAAGAAATACTGCAGCTATAAAGAACAGACGGCCTGTTGCAGAGCTTCTTATTAATAGCTCGGTAAGTCTTCCGGAATTATACGCAGATTTAATAAGAGATGAATTGAATGTGAAAAAAGTGTCATATATTGATGATGCGTCAGTTTTTATTGATTATAATCTAAAACCCCAGTTAAAAACACTGGGGCCAAAATACGGAAAACTTATTCCTAAAATTTATGGCGCATTGGCTCAGGCTGACGGTGCAGGTGTTATGTCAGAGTTTGCAAAAGGAAACACGGTTACATTTAATATTGAAGGAGCTGATGTTGTGCTAAACGAGGAGGATGTCCTTGCAGAAACCACACAAAAAGCAGGTTATCTATCAGAGTCAACTGTTGGATTAACAGTTGTACTTGATACAAATCTTACAGCTGAATTGATTGAAGAAGGATTTGTAAGAGAAATAGTCAGCAAGATTCAGACAATGAGAAAAGAAGCAGGATTTGAGGTTCAGGATCATATACGCCTCTATGTAGAAGGAAGCGAAAAAATAATGAAAGTTATTAATGATAATGGTAAAATGATTTTTAAAGAAATTCTTTCAGACGGAAGTCTTAATTCAAAAGAAGACAGTGAGTACTCTAAAGAATGGAATCTAAATGGAGAAAATGCTATCTTTGGAATCAGCCGCTGATCTAAATTTCAATAATATGAAGACTGCGCAATTGCGCAGTCATTTTTTCTATTTATCATGACTCTAAATAATATATTCTCTGCCTTTCAGAAATTATGGTTGGGACACTTGACTGAATGGTCATAAATCTAAATATAAATATGATGGTATAGTTAGAATAGAATTCAATATAGAAGTTTTGCAATTAGTAATAAAAACAGATTGTAAAAACTAAATAATGTGATATGTAAAAATTGACTTCACAGCGTAGTATCGGTAGTTGTGTTATAATTATTAGTGTATATTTTGTTGGTTTTGGAGGTTGCATGAAAAAAATATTTCTAGGTATCATTATATTTTCGCTTTTTTTCACATTAGTATCATGTTCTGATGAAACCGAACCAGAAAATATGGTAGATTCATTCGAAATTTATCTTGCTACTAACGATAGTGTACGTGAATTTGGATATTATGATACTGAAAATTTAATTTTAAAAGATGAACCGTTGCTGACTGATAAAGATATTAGACATTATTATTGGGATCAGCACATTATTGAGTTAAACGGAAGTTTTCTTGAAGATGTTTTCACAACATCAACTGTTGTATATGATGAATTCAATACTAATTTATATGGGATGAGACAATATATTACAGGGGGAAGTAAATTCCTTTCTACCAGTCAGAATATGGGATTTGTTATTGTAATAAATGGTGAAAAAATATATTCCGGAACTTTCCCTGTTGGACCTGAACTAGCTACCCTTGATGAAAAACTTATAATCGGCGATATTGCTGATGATAAGCTAGCGATTCTATACACCGGTGATGAATTTGATATTAGAAATAATGATAGTATATATAATTTCTTCCAAAAATCAGGGAAACTTGCACAGATGTCCGGAGAGGATTCAACTGAATTAGTTAAAGAACTACAGGAAAGGCTGGATGCTTCAGAAAACAATTATATTGAATTGCAAAAGAAGTTTGACGAACTAGTTGAAGTACCCGTAAATACTCGCGAGGATTATAAAGAGGCAACTATAAGCTGGCTTCAAAATAGGTTGAATCTGTACATATTGGAAACTCAGGAAGGTGAAGATTTTAAAAATTTTAGCGACAGTCTTTTAGAACTTGATTTATCTAAGGTTAAAAGCGTCAGTGAAGCTGCAGATATTTTCAGACAAGCAGCAATAGCAAGTACTGAAAAAAATGACAGAATGTTTAATGTGTTTGAAGAAATGTATTATGTCATTATTGATGGAATATCTAAATACAATTCAATAGATGAAATTGATGATAATTTTATTAATTTGGCAGCAGAAAATTGGATAACTGTTAATACAGCAGGGGGTAAGATAACTGCTTATCCTTCAGTGGGAAAATTACGAGAAAATTTCGGTGTATTTCTTTCGCCTCAGCTTAATGAGTATCTTTTAATAAAGGATCTTGAACGTGGTGTAATGGACACAGCAGAATCAGCTGATGTAATTTCAGGAGATGAGTTAAAGGTGGAACTGAAATTTATTGCTGATTTCATTTACCTTTGGAAAGAATTTACTATTGATTATCCTTACGCATATCCATTCAATTTTAAGGCTCAGATTCGTTCTGAGAAATTACTGGATGTTTATATTGGAAAAACCATATTGATGGAATCACCGATATATGATGAGGAAACTTTGGCAATCAAGGACACAGCACGGGAGAACTATGAATTATTCATAGAAGATTATACCGAGTCACCATATAGTATGTTGATTTCAGATTTGTATGGTGTCATGAAAGATAATGCTTTTATTTTTTCAATGGAAGTTAGAGAATTTATTGCCAATGTAGATTATGATGACTATAGGTAATCTGATATGCCTTGACAGAGTATAAGGGGTGATGTAATATCTATTCAAGGTGTGAATATGAACAATTTGAAAACAAGACGGTTTTATTTTTTCTTTTACAGGGACTACGTAATGTGAGCCCGGTACCGTCATGGTAACGATTAGACGACAGAGGCTTACAGAGTCTCTGTTTTTTGTTATACACCGTAAATAAATATAAGATTACAGCAGGAGGAAAATATGGTAATAGTATTAAAACCACATGCGTCAAAACAACGTATTGAAGAGCTGGTATACGAAATTGAGAATGAGGGATTAACCGTTGAGAGGGTTGTAGGAAGCGATTTTACAATCCTTGGTTTAGTTGGAGATACAAGCACAATAAACATCGATAGAATGAAAGTAAATGAAATCGTTCACAAGGTTATGCGGATTCAAGAACCTTTCAAAAGAGCTAACAGACTTTTTCATCCCAAAAGCAGTGTAATAAAAGTAGGTGACAGAGAGTTTGGCGGAGGAAAAATAGGGGTTATAGCCGGACCATGTTCTGTTGAAAGTGAAGAACAGATTGTAACGATTGCTAAAAAAGTAAAAGCAGCAGGAGCAACATTCCTTAGGGGAGGTGCTTTTAAGCCTAGGACATCTCCGTATAGTTTCCAGGGCCTTGGGTATGAAGGACTTGAGTTACTAAGAATAGCCAGAGAAGAGACCGGACTCCCTATTGTATCTGAAATATTGTCTGAGAATATGGTTGATAGATTTGTACGTGATGTTGATATTATTCAGGTTGGAGCAAGAAATATGCAGAATTTTATGCTTTTAAAAGAGTTAGGCAAAACTAGAAATCCTATACTTTTAAAACGAGGACTTTCTGCAACTATTGAAGAATGGTTAATGTCAGCAGAATACATTATGTCAGAGGGTAACACCAATATAATTTTGTGTGAAAGAGGAATTAGAACATTTGAAAAGTACACGAGAAATACTCTTGATATTAGTGCTGTTCCTGCTATAAAGAGAATGTCGCATCTACCTGTAATTGTGGATCCAAGTCATGCTACTGGAATGGGTTGGATGGTAATGCCAATGGCCAGAGCTGCAGTAGCTGCTGATGCAGATGGAATTATGATTGAAGTGCACAATGATCCTGAACATGCATTAAGTGATGGAAATCAGTCAATTACTCCTGAAGAATTTAATGAACTCATGAATAGTCTTAGAATAATTTCAGGGGCAGTAGGCAGGAGAATATAATGAAAACAATCAATGTAAAATTAAAAAACGGCTCTTATGGAATATATATAGGCACAGGTGCTTATGGACGACTTTTGAATGATTTATCCATAAGAAAAGGTAAAATATTCCTTGTGGTTGATGCAAACGCGATGGCTTATCATAGCCACGTTATTCTTGATGCACTTGGAACTGAGCCGGCAGGTATATTTTTCGTTGATGGTGAAAAAGAAAAAAATATGACAACAGTAATTAATATCCTTGAACAGGCTGCGAAATCAGGAATAACAAGAAGTGATTGTTTTGTTTCATTCGGAGGCGGTGTGTGCGGTGATATTACAGGTTTATGTGCTGCTGTTTACATGAGAGGAATCGATTATTACCAGGTACCCACCACATTGCTTTCGCAGGTAGACAGTAGTGTAGGAGGAAAAACAGGTGTTGATCTTGAACAAGGGAAAAATCTTGCAGGTGCATTTAAACAACCTTCTGGGGTTTACATTGATACAGGAGTATTAAGAACATTGCCCTTACGTGAACTTAATCAGGGTAAGGCTGAGATGATTAAGGCAGCCTTAATCGGAGATAGCAATTTATTTGAAAATTTTGAAGAAAATGAGATTGTAAGTGAAGATAATATTACAAGATGTGTTGAAATAAAACTGGAATTTGTCAGCGGAGATGAATTAGATACAGGTAAAAGAATGATGTTAAATTTTGGACATACAATTGCACATGCACTTGAAACAAAAGTAGGGTATGGAGAATTGCCTCACGGAGAAGCACTTGCAATAGGTATGGCGATAGCTAACAAAATGGCAGAAGAAGCTGGTATAAGTCCCAAAGGTTCAACAAAAAGAATTATTAATGTTTTAGAAAAAAATAGTTTACCGGTAAATACTGATATAAGACTTAATGAACTAATTCCAATTATGAAAAATGATAAAAAAAATATTGACGGGAGATTAAAAAGTATCTTTCTTACTGATATTGGAAAAGCAGGAATATATTCAATGACGGTTGAAGAATTTGCTGAGATGGAAAGGAAACCTGTATGAAAGTAAGGATTTCTCCATCAAAATTGAAAGGCGTTGTAGTTGCACAACCATCAAAAAGTGATGCTCATCGAAAATTGATTTGTGCTGCATTTGCCCATGGAGATTCTAAAATTGATAATGTTGTATTATCTGATGATATTAAAGCTACACTAAGATGTTTGAAAGCAGTTAGATGCACTTATGAAATTAACAATAGTTCTGAATTTTTAGGAAGAAGCTGTATATATGTTAAAGGTACGGGTGGAAAAGTTTCGTTTAATCGTCAGGTAGACTGCGGAGAATCAGGATCTACCCTAAGATTTATGACAATGATTTTTGCAGTAGCCGGTGGTAAAACTGTCCTGACCGGCAGTGGGAGACTGCCATTGCGTCCCATGAATGGTGCAATAAGTTTATTATCTGAAAATGGAATTAAATGTAGTTATCCCGGTGAAAATAAATTTCTTCCATTAACGATTGAAGGCGAATTATCAGGTGGGAACTATAAAATTGATTCTTCAGTGACAAGTCAATACTTGTCCGGATTGATGATGGCTTTACCTGCATTTTCACAAAAAGGCATCATTGAAGCAACAGGTGAATTCGAATCGCGTGGTTATGTTGAAGTGACTAAAAAAAATCTTAAGACTTTCGGGGTTGAAGTAAGGGGAGCTAATCCTTATGAAATAACTGCTAATAACGGTTTGATTGCCTGTAACTGTCAGGTTGACGGAGACTGGTCAAATGCATCATATTTTTTAGTTATGAAGGCACTTGGAGCAGAATTAACTATTAAAGGAATAAATGAGGATTCAGTACAACCGGATTCTATAATAAATAAGTACATTGAAAAAATCATTTACACAGATAATCCAATAATTGATGTATCTGAGTGTCCTGATATTATGCCGTCATTGGCAGTTGTTGGGGCTAAACAGAAAAAAAATGTGAAATTTATCGGTGGACGGCGCTTAAGGGAAAAAGAAAGCGATAGAATTAAATCTGTAACAGATGGTTTACGAAATCTTAGCGTAGCCGTTTTAGATTTTGATGACGGACTTGAAATTCAGGGAAGTGGCATTGTTTGCGGTGGTGAAGTTGATTCATATAATGATCATAGGATTGCAATGGCGTTTTCATCATTGTGTACTGTTGCAACCAGTGATATTGTTATAAACGGGGCAGAGAGTGTTGCAAAGTCCTACCCTCTGTTTTTTGAAGATCTTAAAAAGCTTGGAGGTAAAATCATATGAGCTCATTTGGTAAAAATATAAAAATAAATATTTTTGGAGAATCCCATGGTACTGCAATTGGTGTTGTAATAGAGGGATTAAAACCCGGCTATGAATTGCAAATGGATAGTATTCAAAAGATGTTAGACAGAAGGCGACCAGGTAAGGACAGATATGTTACAAGAAGAGATGAAGGGGATATTCCTGAAATACTAAGTGGTGTTTATAATGGAAAAACTACCGGCATGCCTCTTTGTGCAATTATAAGGAACAAAGATACTAGGTCAAATGATTATGGTAATCTAAGAAGAATCCCGCGTCCCGGTCATTCTGATTATACTGCATATATAAAATATAATGGTTTTAATGATATAAGAGGTGGTGGTGCATTTTCAGGAAGGCTCACGGCACCGCTTGTTTTTGCCGGCGCTATCGCTATTGGTATGCTTGAAGAAAAAAATATAAAAGTTGTATCACATATGCGTACGATGGGAACGGTCGCCGATGATTACTTAAACAGTATGATTCATGATAAAACCCAGTCAGAATCAATTCTTTTAAACAGAATTCCAATGATAAATAAGGAATCATCAGAATCAGCTGAACATGCATTAAATACAGCCAGAATGGATTTAGATTCATTGGGTAGTTCAATTGAAACAGCGGTATACAATCTTCCTGCAGGAGTAGGAGAACCCGGATATGATTCTCTTGAAAGTATAATATCTCGGATATGCTTTGGGGTACCTGGTGTAAAAGGTATTGAATTTGGCAAAGGATTTTCACTTGCAGCGATGAAAGGCAGTGAGTCAAATGATCCTTTTTATTATGATAATGGTGAGGTTAAAACAAGAACTAATAATATGGGTGGAATCCTTGGAGGAATATCAAATGGAATGCCTTTAGTTTTTACAGTATGTATGAAGCCTACTTCCTCAATATCCCGACCACAGGAAAGTATTGATCTTGAAACAAAAACAGGAGCAGAGTTAGTGATAAAAGGACGGCATGACCCATGTATTGGAATCAGAGCGGTACCTGTAATTGAAGCATGCGCTGCATTGGCTGTACTTGATAATCTAATGGAGGAGAAATGAGTAAACTTGATGAGAACAGAAACAAAATAAATTTAGTCGATAAGGAAATTGCATCGCTATTTGAAAAAAGGATGGGATTTGTAAAAGAAATCGCTGAAGAAAAAAGCAAGAGGGATAAAAACGTTTATGATTCTGAAAGAGAAAACCGTGTTATTAAAAATGCTATAGATGCTTTAAAGAACAGCTCACTAAAAGAGTATACTACTGAATTTTTCAGAGATATGATGGAGGTTTCCAAAAAATATCAGCAGGATATAATGCCAATAAAAAAAACAGCAAATCCGCTTAAACTATCAGAGGGTAGGAAAGCAGGATACCAGGGAACGAAAGGGTCCTATACTGAACAAGCATTCAACTGGGTATTTGGAGACAAAACTGAATCAATAAGTTTTAACAGTCTTGAAGAATTATTCCAGTCTATATCAAATGGAGAAATAGAATTTGGCGTAGTTCCTTATGAAAATTCATCAACAGGCGGGGTAAATGCTGTAACAGATATGATGAGAGAAAATGATTTGTATATTAAAGCAGAGACAGAGGTAAGGATTGAACATTGTCTTCTTGGCATACGAGGTTCATTGTTAAGAGATATTAAATATGCATATTCTCATCCTCAGGGATTGAGTCAGTGTTCAGGATTTTTTGATTTGAATCCTGGAATAACTGAATGCTCATATGCTAATACTGCTTTTGCTGCACGTGATATAGCAAAATGGGAAAATAAAGAAAATGGTGCAATAGCTTCTAAAAGGTGTGCAGAGTTATACGGGTTGGATATTCTACGCGAAAATATCCAGGATAACAACAGGAATAAAACTCGTTTTATTGTTATTGCTGCAGAACCCACACCTGAAATTGATGCTGTAAAGACAAGTATTTTGTTTACATCAAACCACACTCCTGGAGCTTTATATAAAGCACTAGAACCTTTTTATAAAGATAAAATAAATATAACAAGGATTGAATCACGGCCAAATCCACGCCGTAGCTTTGAATACTATTTTTATCTGGATTTCAGTGGTAGCACTTCAGATCCGGTAATCAGACATGCCCTTGAGAAAGCAAAAGAATCCTGTGGTTATTTCAGAGTGCTTGGCTCATATAGAGTTATGTGAGGTTATTATGAAATTTGCTTTAATCGGAGGAAAACTAGGACACAGCTATTCAGCTATAATTCATGATTTGTTTTTTAAACTTACCGGAATCAAAGGAGCATATGAACTTGTTGAAGTACCTTCGACGGATAATCTAAGTGAGAAAATGAATTTTTTCGAACAAAACGGTTATACCGGAATTAATGTAACAATTCCATATAAAAAAAATATCCTAAAATTAATAAATGAAAGTAGTGAAGAAGTTATAAAACTTGGAGCTGCAAATACAATACATTTTTCAAATGGCAGCCGAGTTGCATATAATACTGATTATTTTGGTTTCAAAAGGACTCTTGAATTAAGTAAAGTAGAACCAAAAGGGCAAAAATGGCTTGTGCTAGGGTATGGAGGCGGTGCGAAAAGCGTAATAGCAGTCCTTGAAGATATGTATACAGATGAAATAAGTGTGTCCTTAACATCGCAGAGTGGGAATATGATAATACCATTTGATATGATTAGTGAACTGAAGGGATATAGTGGTGTTGTAAATACAACCCCTGTGGGAATGTACCCGAATATCAATAATAGTCCATTGCCAATAAATATGCTTAATAATTTTCAAACAGCTGTAGATATAGTATATAATCCGCTTGAAACAAAATTTCTTAAAGAGGCCCAAGAGGCTGATCTTAAAACTGTAAAAGGTTTGTATATGCTTGTAGCTCAGGCAATAAAAGCTCAGGAAATTTGGCAGAATCGTGAATTTAGTGATGATTTAATTGATCAGATCTATCAGAAAGTAGGAGCAGGATTGTGATGAATTTTATTCTAATCGGTATGCCGGGATGTGGGAAAACCTCTTTGGGAAAAGCGGCAGCAGGTATTTTGAACATGAAATTTACAGACCTGGACGATAATATAGTTGAATTACATGGAGATATTACAACAATTTTTGCAAATGAAGGAGAGACAGCATTCAGGAAATATGAAACTGAAGTGCTCAAAGCATCAATTAAGAATACAGACTGCATTATTTCTTCTGGGGGTGGAATTATTGAAACTGCTGAAAATTTAGAAATTCTAAAAAATCAAACTGTTATTTTCATAGACAGAAACCCGGAATCTATTATTAGAACTTTGGACAGTGATTCCCGGCCTCTTTTAAAGGGGAAAGAGGAGGCTGTTCTTAAACTGTATGACAGAAGGTATAAAAAATACATTGAAGCAATGGATTATCAAATTCATAATGAAGGTTCATTCAATGAATGTGTAAATGCAATTGTAAAAACTATAGAAAGCATCAGAGGTTAATCATGAGAATTTTATTAATCGGTAGTGGGAATAGAGCTAAGGCATATGCAATGTATCTTAAAGATGATATTGCCTGTGTATGTGACCCGAATTTAGCTAAAGCAGATTTGCTTATAGAAGAATACAAGCTAAAAAATGCTGTTTCCTGCAGTATATACATAGATACCGGTAAATTTGACGGTATAATTATAGCTGTACCCGATTATGTTCATGAAGAGGTGTTCCATTGGGCTATAAAACAAAATGTGCCATTGTTGCTTGAAAAACCAGTAGCTGTCAATAATGATTCTCTCAAAAAAATGCTGGAGTCAGGACGATATTTCAAAAAAGGAATAATTCTTGGATTTACACTTAGATATACTCCAATGTATATTAAGATTCTTGAATTATTAAGAATTAATTCAATAGGTGAAATAATTAGTGTTGAGGCAGCTGAGCTTGTGGGTCCGGTACATGCAGCTAAGTTTTTTAGAAGATGGCATAGATTTTCAAAGAACAGCGGTGGATTTTTAAATACAAAATGCAGTCATGATATGGATATCATAAACCAAATAGTGCCGGGTAAACCCCATTTCATAGCTTCATTCGGAAGCAATACCATATTTAAACCAGGCAAAGGACAGGATGTGTGTAATGATAAATGTCCTGAATATACAGATTGTAGATTTGTAGATAAATCAGTATACAAATTTTCAACTGCAGATACATCGATATGCCCATATAATGTTGAATCAGATATTATCGATCATCAGGTTATATCAATGGAGTTTGACAACAATGTAACAGCGGTATTTACAGTAACAATGCACTCAGATAAAGGTGACAGGCATGTGCATATCCATGGAACAACAGGTTCAATCAAGTCATCTTTTTCAGATCAGATAGTATATCTTTGCAAAACAGGAAAGCCTGATGAAGTTTTTGAGCCTGAAAATACTTCGGGCAGCCATGGTGGCGGAGACAGGATTCTCTGTAATAAATTCATTGAATGTATTTTAAAAGGTGAGGGTGAAAACCAATTAGAAGATGGTGTTACCGCAAGTGCAATGGCTTTTGCCGCGGACTTATCACGTGATAAAGGAAAAGTTGTGGATATGGATATATTTGCCGATTACATACATATAAAAAAGTGATATAATATTTTGGAATGGCACAAGCTTTATATAGCGGGGGACATATGACTAAACTGAAAATTGCAATTATTGGTACTGGCAACATAAGTAATGTACATTTTAATGCTTATGAAAAACTTGAAAATGTAAAAATTGTTTCAGCATGTGATATTAACGAAAAAAGGGTAAAGGCTTATTGTGAAAAAAGGTCGATACCCACTTTTTATACTGATCATATGGAAATGTTAAAAAATGAAAAAATAGATGCCGTAAGCCTTTGTACATGGAATAACAGCCATGCCCATATAGCTATTGACTGTCTTAATGCCGGTATCAATGTTCTGTGCGAAAAACCACTTTCATTAAATTATAGCCAGGCAGAAGCTATGAAGGAAGCTGCTAAAAAGAGCAGTGCTTTTTTAATGGTTGGATTTGTCAGAAGATTTGATAAGAAAACACTTATTATGAAAGATTTACTGGACAAGAAAAAACTCGGTGAACTTTATTATGCTAAAACCGGAGTTATCAGAAGATGTGGCAATCCAACAGGATGGTTTTCAGACAAAAGCAGATCAGGCGGCGGTCCGTTAATTGATCTTGGTGTCCATATGATTGACCAATGCAGATACCTTATGGGAAAACCAAAGGTTGTCAGTGTTTACGGGGCAACATTTGAAAAACTTGGTCCAAGAACAGATGTTAAAATGCTCAATCGTTATAGACCAATGGATGATGGAGGCATATGTGATGTTGAAGATTTTGCATCTGCAATGATTCGTTTTGACAATGGCTGTGTGCTGGCTGTTGAAGTGAGTTTTGCATTACATACTACCAATGAAAAATTATATTGTGAAATATTTGGTACAGAAGCAGGTGTAGAAATGGCACCGGGCTTTAAAATTGCCGGAACAATGGAAGGATATAATGTAGATATAGAGCCCAAGTATTCTGAAGATAAAAATGTTTTTCAATCTATGTTTGACAGGCAGATAGCTCATTATGTTGACTGTAATATTAATGGAACAGAATGTATAAGTCCTATAGAAGATGGTGTTGAACTTATGAAAATTCTTGACGGAATTTATAAAAGTGCATCAACCGGACATGAAGTAACTTTTAAATAAACCGGTAAAACCGGATATAATAATCATTCAAAGGAGATTAAAATGAATAAAACCATACTTTCACTTAACTGCGGAAGCTCATCACTTAAGTATAACTTGTTTCAAGTTAATGAAGACAACACTGTAGATGCTATTATAGGTGGAATAGCTGAGGAAATCGGCAACAACGAACGCAGTACAATGAAGTTCGAAATTGATGGTGATAAAACTAAATATAATATCGAGCTGCCTGATCACGAGGATGCTCTAATAGAGATGTTCAGTATTTTCGAAAAGCAAAATATGCCAAAGGAAACCATTATAGCTATTGGTCATAGAGTTGTTCATGGCGGAGACAAATATAATGCAAGTGTTCTTTTAACAGATGAAGTTATAGATGAGATTGAAAAATTATCTCCTTTGGCTCCGTTACATAATCCCCAGAATCTTAAGGGAATAATTGTTTCAGAAAAGCTACTCCCGGGGATTCCTAATGTGGCTGTGTTCGATACAGCATTTCATTCATCTCTTCCTGCACCTGCATACAGATATGCTTTGCCGGCAAAATGGTATACAGATTATCTTGTAAGAAGATATGGTTTCCATGGTACAAGTCATCTGTATGTCTCAAGAAGAGCTGCTGCAATGCTTGGGAAATCTCATGAGGATATTAATTGTGTTACCGCTCATATGGGTAATGGTTCAAGTATCGCAAAAGTAATTAACGGGAAGAGCATGGATACAAGCATGGGGTTCACTCCACTTGAAGGTGTTATAATGGGAACAAGAAGCGGAGATATGGATCCCGCCATTATAGGGCATATTGCGCACATATTTGCTGAAGAAAAAGGAATGGAATTAGGAGCTGCATATGATGAAGTCATGAGGATTCTTAACAAAGAAAGTGGTTTGAAAGGACTAAGCGGAACTAATCTAATGCAGGATATCCGAGCTAAGGCTCTTGAAGGTGATGAGTTCAGAGAGGGTATTGTTGATATATATGCTTACAGAATTGCAAAATACATAGGTAGTTATATGGCAACATCAAATAGCTGTGATGCAATAATTTTCACTGCCGGTGTTGGGGAAAATGAGTGGTATGTAAGACAAAAGGTTTTAGGAATGCTTGAAGGATTCAATTTTGTAATTGACGAAAAGAATAATCGTGTACGCGGTGAAGAAATTATAATTGCTGAAGGTGAATATAACGGGAAAACTGTTAAAGCAATGGTAATACCAACTGATGAAGAATTGGTTATTGCTTATGATACATTATTTATAGGGGCACATGGAAAAGAAGCGCCTGAAAATTATCCTTTTGAAGGAGAGTAAAGTAATTGGCATATAGTCTTGCACTGATAATAATTGCCGGATTGGTTTTTAGCTGGATTTTTGAAAAACTAAAACTACCTGGTCTTCTGGGTATGATATTAGCCGGAATTTTAATTGGCCCATGGGGTTTTAATCTACTAACAGAAGATACATTGTTGGTAGCAGATGATTTCAGAAAAATTGCACTGATAATAATACTACTTAGGGCGGGGCTGGGATTAAAAAAAGAAACATTAACCAAAGTTGGTCCCGCTATTTTAAGAATGAGTATAATTCCATGTCTATTAGAAGGAGCAGCGGTTACATATATTGCGACACTTGTATTTGGAATGGGATGGATTGAAGCAGGAATGCTGGGATTTACAATAGCTGCAGTTTCTCCGGCGGTTGTTGTTCCGGCAATGCTTGATTTTTCTAAAAAAGGTATTGGTAGTGATAAAGGAATCCCTATTATCATACTCGCGGGTTCATCAGTTGATGCAATTTTAGCTATAACAATATTCGGCGGATTTATCAGCTTATATACTAGTGAAAAAATAAACATAGCAAGTGGTGCAGCCAATGTACTTATTTCTGTTATTACAGGCATATTATTTGGAGTTTTAATCGGATTTCTATTTGTTTGGTATTTTAGAAGATACCATATAAGAGATACAAAAAAAGTATTGATTATTATTGGAGCTACTATATTAATGACAGCAATTGAAGAGCTACTAAAGGGACATTTAGCGGTTTCATCACTTTTGGCAATTATGTCTGTAGGTTTTATTCTTTTAGAGAAACTTCCGCGAGCGTCTGAAAGACTTGCTGTTAAATTGGGGAAAATATGGATTCTGGCTGAAATTTTATTATTCGTACTTGTAGGAGCAAAGGTGGACATCAGTGTTATTTTTAGTGCTGGGGCAACAGGTCTGGCGGTAATACTAGTAGGATTGCTAATGAGATCAGCGGGAGTAATTCTGTCTTTGATTAAATCCGGATTAAACACTAAAGAGAAAGCCTTTTGTGTCATTTCATACATTCCAAAAGCAACAGTTCAGGCTGCGGTAGGCGCAGTTCCACTTGCAATGGGAGTAAAGGGAGGCGAATTAATACTTGCATTAGCTGTTCTTTCAATTATTATAACAGCACCTATTGGGCAGATAGGAATACGACTAAGTGCTAAAAAACTTCTTCATCATCCTTAAACGATTACGATATACGATGGATATTGTTATCAATTTATGTTTAGGGGAAACAAAAAGGTAAGTGCAAGTTTGCAAGAGTAACTGCAACTGTAAGATAATTTAACACAAAATATTGTTAACAAATCATTCGAACCGCTTCCCTAGTTTGACACCACAACAAAATACTTGATGTCTGAAAACCCTTTGTTAAAGGGTTATTTTTGGTTTGCCCTGCATGGGCGATAACTCGGTGGTGAAAGTCCACTACAGACTTGGCAGCAGGAACTGTTAGCAGAGGGCAAGGGTGTCCATCGTGAGG